>Ga0209863_10000074_pt1 | contig 60223 bp, 46 predicted proteins | sample OrgsoiDNA2013046_FD_185796 | JGI IMG/M metagenome (GOLD analysis project Ga0209863, IMG submission 185796) | Permafrost soil microbial communities from the Arctic, to analyse light accelerated degradation of dissolved organic matter (DOM) -... | ecosystem: Environmental > Terrestrial > Soil >...
AATCGAATTTTTCCACCGCATTCAACCCCAATTCTTTTGATCTTTTATAAGCCCTCAGATACAATAGAAAAAATAAGAAATATATGATTATAAAACCTGCCGCATAAATCACCATGAGCAGGGGAACCTGTCCGCGTGTGATTTTTATGGAAGAATTACCAAGGAACAAAGTGAACAGAAATTTCAGCGGATAAATATAAAATAGTACGATAAAAAGTAAACAACCGTTAATTACAACAGTCCATAAATCATCCATACCATAGCGTCTGAAAAAAAGGTGCTGGTTATACCAGATCGAAACAAGTACCAGAAAACAAATACCGAAAGCAAAAAACCCACGCATTTTAGTGAGCAGCTCATCAAAGCTTTGAGGAACTTCCAGCGAAACAATTAATAATGTCAATGCAAATGCAAAAACACCGTCACTAAAAGTTTCAATGCGTTGAATCTCATAATTTCTTTTGGAGTCCCTGCCGCCTCTCTCCGCATGGGCGGGAGAAAATAGTTTCCTTATCATATTTTATGAGTTACCACAATATAAACATTATTCGCCCCGGGGTTGACGGCTTGACCTGGATCTATTTATGGCGGATATTCCAGATGTACTTGGGAAATTATATAATTTTAGCATTTTAACCCTTTAAAAGACATTATGCTGAGAATTCCGTATATCATCCTGGCTGTTTTTATTTTTGGACAGCTTTCTGCACAAAAGATTTATCATCAGGAAAATATTGGCTGGAAGGCCAAAAACATGGAGTTGCTTGCCATTCATGATTCAGCGAATAACCAGCATGTCGTTTTTCTGGTGAATGGGGATAGCATCCGTGTGTATTTGCTGAACAGGAACGATGCGGTAGTCCGTGTTTTTAGCTTTTCCCGGTCTGACGGGGAAAAAGTACTGGGGGGCTTTATTGACCAGCGTAAAATTTACCTTTTTTCAGAAAATGGGAAACCGGGGATGTTCCTTAATTATATCCTGAACACAGAGGATGGATCGGTTACCCAGCATTTTATCGGGAGCGAACTTAAAAATGAAACGGTCATCAATCATATCAATTCAGGGAACCATTTCCTGTATTTCACAATCAATAAGAAGACTTCTGAATTTTCTGTTTATAACTGGCATAATCCGGCAAATGTTGATACCATCCGGTTTCCTTTTAATAACAAAAATACCTGGCAGGATATTTTTTCTACTCAGGGGCGGTTTTTTATTCCAACTGGAACAACCAGCGTGGGCGAAACAGGCGTACTGGACATTCATACGGCCGGGAGCCTGAATAAATTATATTTTATTCATGACACGCTTTTACTGGTCTTGAATAATAATATAGGGATCACGAAGGTCTACACTTTTGATATAAAAGGAGAAAAATTTTCTTATCGGGAGATTAAAAACGATTCTGTCAGGAAAAAATATCTTCAGGTGAGTGCGGAACATGGAACTAAATTTATAGTGGATGAAGAATATGCGGACAATACTTTTCTGAAGGATGGAAAATTGTATTTTGTTTCAGCAAAAACTGACCGTCTTTTTATCTCCATAACTGATTTTTATAGCGGTTCTCTGCTGCAAAAGTTTTCGGTTGAAAAGGACGGTCCTATAGATTTTAAGAATACGCCTATTATACAGGAAGGATCCGATTACCTTCCCAATGATAAAAGAGAACTAACCAGGACCAAACAGTTATTGAAAAAAATGCTGAAGACCAATGCGTTTATTGGGGTGGTTACTGATAGTACCCGGATGGCCCTGACCATCGGAGCCTGGGAGCAGGAATTGGCAGGTGGCGGAGGTAGTGGAATATCAAACAGTCAGTTTACCGGAGTGCCCGGATCCATGGTATCGGTGCCTTACAGGAATGATTATGTATCACCCTGGACAGGCGCTGCCTATTTTCGGATGCAGTTGGATAGTCAGTCACTCAGTCATATTCCGGGACCCATGCAAACAAGTATTCATGACCGGGTGGAAGAGTTTACTAAAAATATAAAGACCGGGGGTGTGGAATGTCTTTATAAACAGGACGGGCATTTTATTTATATATACTACGATAAAAAGCTCCGGTCCTTAGTTTTTACCAGGTTCTGAGGTAATTTCGACGGAATTGTATGAGTCCCGGTTATGCGTTTCAGTTTGACAGTGCACAATTGATTCCAGCATTAACTTCTCAAATGCCAGGCTCTGGGTCTTACGTAGGCCAGGAGGCCTGCGTGAGAAAGGGCCACACCAAATCCCGAATGTTTCCTTCCGCTCCAGGGCAGGGGGGCAGATACCCGGTCGCAACAGTTCCAGTATCCTGATCCTGCGTTTATCTGCTGCAATATTTTTTCCGCCCTTTGCCTGTCAGTACTGTACACTGCGGCTGTGAGTCCGTATTCCGTATCCTGCATCAGCCTGATGGCCTCTTCATCACTCCCGACTTTCATAATGCCAATGACCGGACCGAAGGATTCTTCTTTCATTACCAACATATCATGTGTTGTGTTTATCAGGATCGTTGGCTCGAAATAATATCCCTTCCCATTCATCCTTTTCCCGCCCATTAACACCGTTGCTCCTTTTGCAACAGCGTCTTTCACCTGGTTTTCCAGCACGGACAACTGTTCCTTCCTCGTTAAAGGGCCAAAATAAATATTGTCTTCTGTTGGCGCCCCGATTTTCCAGGCGCTCACTTCTTTTACAAATTCGCGGATATATTCATCATAATTTTTCCTGTGAACGTATATACGTTCTACGGAGCAACAGCTTTGTCCGTTATTATAAAATGCCCCGTCTGCAGTTCCTGCCGCTACCTGCTGAATATCTCTTATATCATCGGTGATATATAATGGATCTTTTCCTCCCATCTCCAACTGGCAGGGGACCATTTTACCTGCGCATTTTTCATATATATATTTTCCGGTTTTATAGGAGCCCGTGAAAAAGTACCCGTCAAAAGGAAGGTTTAATAATAATTCCCCTACTTCTCTTGCACCCATGGCCACTTGAAAAACCCCGTCCGGGACACCTGATTCCTTTAATAATTTTTCAATTTCTAAACCAGTCAGCATCGCGTATTCAGAAGGCTTATACATGACCGCATTGCCTGCCAGCAGGGCACTTACAAATACATTCACACCCACCAGCCAGGGATAGTTCCATGCCGAAATATTACAAACAACGCCCAGGGGATCATAAGAAATTTTTTCCTCGAGGGCAGTTGTTTTAGTCATCTGTTCGGTATCCAGGTATTTCTCGGCGTTTTCTGTGAGCCATTTAATTCTGGTGATGGCTCCGCGGATTTCATTCCGGCTTTGCTGCAAAGGTTTACCCACTTCAGAAGTTAATACGGAAGAAAGTCTTTCAATCTTCTCCAGCATGAGCGATGAAAATTTCTGAAGGATTTTTATCCTGTCAGATATATTTCGCGCAACCCAGCCTGGTTGCGCAATTTTCAGGAAATTATATTTCGCATTCAGTGTTTCAGCGTTGTCTTCTCGGATATCCTGAATAATTTCTTCTGTGGCCGGATTGATGATTTGCATATCAGTGGAATAATTTTTAAGCTAAAGTGCTTTTAAGTATAAATTTTTAAAATTCTCCCGGCTCACCGGTTTTGGATTGTTCGGATGCGCAAAATCTGCGAGGGCCATATCTGCAAGTGTTTCGATATGTTCCAGTTTAACACCGATGGCACTGAGTTTACGGGGGATATTTATTTTCTCATTTAATTCAAACAGATATTGTACGACTGCGGAACCGGATTCTTCTTTCAGGTTCAGAAGCCGGGCAAACTGTTTGAACTTATTTTCAAATCCTTCGATATTAAATTCCATTCCATAGGGAATATTTATGGCATTTGCGAGACCGTGATGTGTATCCAGCAAAGAAGAAAGCGGATGTGCGAGTGAATGCACAACACCCAGTCCTTTTTGAAATGCGACTGCACCCATCAGGGAAGCGATCAGCATCTGGCTTCTGGATTCCAGATCGGGTTTGTTGACGGCATTTACCAGGGAAGCATGAATTAAAGAAATCGCCTGCAGTGCAATGCCGTCGCACATAGGAGAAAATGAATTCACCAGAAAAGCTTCCATATTATGAGTCAGCGCATCCATTCCGGTTGCTGCAGTTATAAAAGGCGGCAGGTCCATCGTAAGCTGGGGATCAGCGAAAACGATCCGGGCCATGAGTTTGGGGGAAAACAGAATTTTCTTCTGATGTGTTTCATCATCTGATATAACGGCACTTCTTCCCACTTCACTTCCTGTTCCGGCCGTTGTGGGAATGGTAATAAAATGAGGAATTTCATTTGTCACGAATACATCACCGCCTTTCAGGTCGTCATATTTAAAAAGGTCTTCACGGTGGTTTATCCGGAGTGCAATGGACCTGGCCACATCCAGAGCGGCGCCGCCACCGATGCCGATAACGCAATCCCGTTCTTCTTCGTCAAAAACAATGGTTCCTTTATATACGTCGGACTTCACAGGATTTTTATGAATATCATAAAATGTTTCTACCGAAATATTCCGGGCCTGGAGGTCTTTTACGAGCGCTGTGAAAAAACCCAATGTGGAAACAGTGCGATCAGAAACGATCAACGGCCGGCTCAATCTGTTCTTTATCAGATAAGGTCCCAGTTCCATACTGGAACCCGGACCGAAGCGGATGATAGTGGGAAAATTATATTGAACAATTTTATTAAAGTTCATTTTATCTGGTTGATGCTGTTAAATGATTTCAAAATATCTTTTGAGTTCCCAGTCTGTCACGGCTTTCAGGTGTTGACGCCATTCCCATTCCCGGGTGCGAATGAAATGATCCACAAATCCTTCGCCCAGTATTTCCTTGGCAACGGTAGATTGTTTCATCATTTTTGTGGCTTCATCCAGCGTTGCGGGCAGGCGTCCGTGTGAGGGATCCAGGTATCCGTTACCCACAGTGGGTGCCTGTTTCAATAATATTTTATTTTTTATACCATAGAGTCCGGCAGCCAGGGCACCTGCCATGGCCAGGTATGGATTCACGTCAGATCCGATAACACGAGTTTCCAGCCTGCAGGAAGTTTTACCACCTGATAAAATACGAATTGCCACGGTTCGGTTGTCCATTCCCCAGGTCAGCGTGGTCGGTGCCCAGGCGCCTTCCACCAGTCTTTTGTAACTATTGATGGTGGGGGCAAACAGGGGAAGCAATTGAGGAATCAGGAGCAATTGTCCTGCCACATAATGCTTCATCGTTTCGCTCATTTTATTTGTATCTTTTTCATCATAGAAAAGATTCTTCTTACCCGTCGGGTCCCACAGACTTTGATGTACGTGTCCTCCGCAGCCCGGTAGGTTTTCATTGGGCTTGGCCATAAAAGTGGCCATGATACCCTGTTTGTAGGCGATTTCTTTTACAGCGGTTTTAAACAAGGTGGCTCTGTCCCCCGCTTCTAAAATTTCGGAATACCGGATGGCCGCTTCGTAAGTGCCCGGTCCCGTTTCCGTATGGAGACCTTCAATGGGAATTCCAAACTGGTTGAGTAAATCAAAAAGATCGTTCATGAAATCATGCTGCAGGCTGCTCCGCAGGATGGAATATCCAAACATGCCGGGTGTTAGCGGTTGCAGATTCCGGAACTGCTTTTCATGGATCGTTTGGGGTGTTTCTGCAAAATTGTACCATTCAAATTCCTGGGAAAACAGCGGAAGAAATCCGGCGGAAACCGCGTCGGCCAATACTTTTCTCAGGAGCTGGCGCGGACAAACCATTGGTTCCTGATTTTTTTGAATCAGTTCTCCCAAAAAAAAGGGAAGATCATTTTCCCAGGGAATTTTTCTGAAAGTGGACAGATCCAAACGGGAAGGTGCATCCGGGTATCCGGTATGCCAGCCAGTATAGGAAACATTGTCATAAGCTGCATCTGCCGAATCCCATCCAAAAATAACATCACAGAAACTGGTATCGGCATCCACGACGGATAAAAATTTCTCTACTGAAATATATTTTCCCCTCAGCACCCCGTCAATATCCGTGATGGCGATTTTTACTTTTCCCGAAGCATGATTTTTTACGTACTGAAGAATTTCTTTCACATCCATACCTTTATATTTAAGTGATTTCTTTCTTTGTAAACAGTTTAAATAATCCATACGAAATTACCATCCCGGTAATATATAATAACGACAATTCAATATTGAATACAGTCATGGCGGCCATGGAAATGCCGGCGATCACGAGGGCAACTACAGGAAAAACGGGGTAGAAGGGTACTTTGAAGGGGCGTTCAAGCAGGGGTTCTTTTTTCCGGAGTCGCAATAGGGAGATCATGGAAAGAATGTATAGTGTCAGGGCCCCAAAAACCGAAATGGTAATAATTTCCAGGGTTTTACCGGAAAGCAGGGCAATCATGCCAAGGATCATATTCAGCAGCAATGCATTGGAAGGGGTTTGGAATTTCGGATGTATTTTACCCAGAAAAGAAGGCGCAAATTTTACTTTCCCAAATTCATAGGTTGATCTCCCTGCAGCTAAAATCAACCCGTGAAAAGAAGCGATCAATCCGAATAACCCCACGGTTATCAGTAAATGATAAAGCAGGTGATTGTTGCCTGTAACAAGTGCCATGGCCATTGGCAGGGGGGAGTCGGAAGCAGATCCGTCCGGTTTATAAACGATGGCTTCCCATCCGCGGATGCCAATGGAACTGAAAAAAATAAATATGCATAAAACGATCAGGGTAATAATGGCGGAACCAAATCCCCTGAGCAGGGTGCGTTTTGGATGAACAACTTCTTCAGCCGTATTTGCCACTCCTTCAATGCCGAGGAAAAACCAGATAGCGAATGGAATAGCCGCCAGGATTCCATGCCAGCCATGCGGAAATGCATTGTGCTGAATATTTTTTAATTCAAAATGGGGAAGGGTGATTCCGGTAAATAAAAGCAATTCTCCCACAGCCAGTATCGTAATCACCAGCTCAAAACGCGCAGCAGCTTTTACTCCATATATATTCAGTGATGTAAATAAAATATACGCAAACATGGCAATGGCTTTGATCGGAATCTGGGGGAAAAACAAATTGAAATAGGCCCCTACAGCGAAGGCAATCGCGGGCGGAGCAAATATGAATTCAATATTCTGCGCCATACCAGCTATAAATCCAAAATCCTTGCCCAGCGCCCGGTGGGCATAGTCAAAAGCGCCACCTGCTTTCGGTATGGCTGCAGCGAGTTCAGCATAACTGAACGTAAACGTCGTATAGAGAATGATAATAAAAAAAGTCGCAATGGCCAGTCCGCCGGTACCTCCCTGTTCCAGCCCCAGGTTCCAGCCGAAATACATACCGGATATTACATATCCGACTCCCAGTCCCCAAAGGAGAAAAGGGCTCAGGGATCGTTTGAGTGCCGGAGCAGGGGGAGGTATCATAAGTAAGAATTTTCAGATCCGAAAAGGCCTGCTGTCCAAAAATAGACCAGAAAAAGTTTCGGAAGGCAGGAATCTGGCAGATCGGTATTCGAAAAGGTTGATTCTTCCATATAAAAAGCTTTAGGTAAATTGTTGAATTAAAATCTGGTGAATGTCTCAAATGGATCCCCGGGTAGATACTTATATTGAAAAGGCAGCTCCTTTTGCCAGACCGATACTTTTAAAGTTACGCAAGCTGATTTTTCAGGCTTGCCCGGAAGCAAAAGAGACCATCAAATGGAGTTTTCCGAATTATGATATTCATGGTTCCATGCTTTGCAGCATGGCTTCATTTAAAGAGCATTGCGCTTTCGGATTCTGGAAAGCCGCATTACTGAAGGATCCGGAAGGTGTTTTGAAAATAGCGGAAAGAAATTCCATGGGTCATCTGGACAAACTCCTGTCATTGAAAGATCTGCCGTCAGATAAGATACTGCTTGCATATCTGAAAGAAGCGGAATGGCTGAATAAAAACAAGGTGAAAGTTGTTAAGCCAAAAACGGCGCCCAAAAAAGAATTGCCGGTACCCTTAGCGCTGGCAGCCGGACTCAAAAAGAATAAAAAAGCAAAGGCCGGATTTGACGCAATTTCAGCTTCCCAACGCCGGGAATATATTGAATGGATCGTCGAAGCAAAAACGGAAGTAACGAAGATTAAAAGAATAAACACAACGGTTGAATGGTCAGCTGAAGGGAAGTCACTGAATTGGAAATACCAGACTAAAAAGCGTTTGGCGTAAGGCAGATATTCAATTTAAACAGTCTCCTGCCAACTGGTAAACAAACTGTAGGTTATATTTAAATTTAAAATATTGCAGGAATTCAATGCAAGGTTCCGGATTGACCCGGATATTTCGATAGCAAAAACACTGCACAGTGATTTTTATACCGATCCGGAAATGTTTGGGGAAAGCCGTAAAAAAATTTTTGCAAAAAGCTGGCAATATATCGGTGACGCCGGGATTGTTCCGGAAAAAGGGAGTTGTTATCCATTTACGTTACTGGAGAATTATCTGAATGAGCCATTGCTGCTGACAAAAGATGCAAACCGGCAAATCCATTGTCTTTCGAATGTATGCACACATCGCGGAACCGTATTAGTCGGTGAATCATGTACAGCGGCTGGTTTGAGGTGCCGGTATCATGGCCGTCAGTTCCGGCTCGACGGACAATTTGTTTCCATGCCGGAATTTAAGGAAGTAAAAAATTTCCCGTCGAAAGAAGATGACCTGACCCGGTTGCCACTGTTTTCATGGGGGCCCTGGTTATTTACCTCCCTGGATGTAAAAACTGATCCGAAAAAATATTTCGGATCCATGCAGCATCGTCTCGCATGGCTCCCGGTAGATGAGTTTGTTTTTAAACCGGCTTTGTCAGCAGCGTATACTGTAAAATCCCATTGGGCACTTTACTGTGAAAATTACCTGGAAGGATTTCATATTCCTTTTGTGCATGCGGGACTAAATGCCGTGATTGATTTCGGAAATTATACGACTGAATTATTTGAAAGTTCTAACCTTCAGCTGGGTCTCGCCAAATCGGGGGAAGAAATATTTGACCTGCCTGTTTCTTCACCGGATTACGGAAAGAAAGTAGCGGCTTATTATTTTTTTGTCTTCCCCAACCTGATGTTCAATTTTTATCCCTGGGGGCTCAGCATCAATGTAGTCCGGCCCGTATCGCCTGATCAGTCAAAGGTTTCCTTTTTTACTTATGTCTGGAAGGAATCATTGTATAATAAAGGAGCAGGTGCCGGATTGGATACAGTGGAAATGGAAGATGAGGAAGTGGTGGAAGCCGTACAGAAAGGTATCCGTTCCGGGTTTTATCATCAGGGCAGGTATTCGGTAATCCGCGAGCAGGGGGTTCACCATTTTCACAGATTGATATGCGAGGCGATGGCCGTTGATCCCGGCTGCTAAAGACCACCGACTAACGAAACATGAACAACAACCCCCGCCAGGTCATCGGTTATACGGCAGCTGTTTCCATTATTATCGGAAGCGTTATCGGGTCAGGAATTTTTATGAAGCCATCCACGATGGCGGGTGAACTTGGTTCGCCGTTCTGGCTGATTGCCGTTTGGATTATTGCAGGTGTAGTTTCTTTAATCGGTGCACTCATTTTTGCGGAGATCGGCGCTATGATTCCCAAAAATGGGGGATTATTTGTTTTTTTCCGCTATATGTATGGCGATTTTGTGGCTTTTATTTATGGATGGTCGGCATTTACCGTTATCAATACAACATCTATAGCAGCGATCGCTTTTGTTTGCGCCGCTTACTCGGATTATTTTCTTCACCTGCCAAGATTTTCCCCGGTTATGGAAGGCAGTGTAGTTCTGCATCTGCCCTATTTAGGAAATCTGTATCCCCTGGCCAATTTCGGAGTTAAAACACTGGCCATTGGTTATATTCTGGTTGTAACGATGCTAAATTATTTTACTTTAAAGGGAAGCAGCATTGTACAGATCATCAGTACCATCATTAAAATTGCAGTGATTGCAGCCCTGGTTGCAGGAATTTGCTTTTCCGGCAATGGACAAGCCGGGAATTTTATCATGCCTTCCATTCATCCCAAACACGGATGGTGGTTGATAGGCGGGATTGTGGGTGCCATGACCAGCGCTTTCAGCGCTTATGACGGATGGATAAGTATCACTTTTCTTGGTGGTGAAATAAAAAACCCTCAAAGGATTATTCCGCGCAGTCTTTTCACCGGTGTATTCATCTGTATTCTGATTTACGTATTATTGAATCTGGCTTTTTTATATGCTTTACCCATTGATAAAATCGCCCAATCCCCCCTGGTCGCAGCGGATGCCGTTGACCGGGTGTTGGGCAAAACCAGTGGCGCCATTATCTCAGCGATGATCGTAATCTGTTGTTTCGGTGCGCTCAACGGTTGTGTGATGACAGAAGCATGGATTACTTTCGCCATGGCGAAGGACAAATTATTTTTTCACCTGGCGGGGAAAGAGCAACCCCGTTTTCATACACCGGGAAATGCCCTGGTGATGCATGGACTGCTCGCTTTTGTTTTCATCCTTACAGGATCTTTTGATATGCTCGCGGATATTTTTACATTCATTTCGTGGCTTGCCTATCTCATGGGAGCGGTTGGAATTTTTGTGCTCAGAAAAAAAATGCCCGATCAGCCACGACCATACCGGGTGTTGGGATACCCCTGGCTGCCATTATTGTTTATTTTATTTGCGGCATTTTATGTTGTTACTACCATATGGAATGATATCAACAATTATATTTCCGGAGATGTGCCTGTGATCAATTCCCTCCTGGGTCTCGCTATTGCAGCTACGGGTATTCCTTTGTACTGGTATTTTAAAAAAACCGGGAAGACGCCGGCGCAGCACTTGTGATTAAAATAGTTACCTACTAATTTGGTAGACTAATAAACATCCTATATCTTTGGATGGAAGCATGATAGATACTTACTATGGATATTATTGATAACTAATGTTTTATATGAAACATCCCAAAGATCTCAACTGGCTAAGCGCTCCGGCTTTTTTTCTGATTATTGGCATGATTGCCATGAATACGAAAAATCAGAATACCCATATGCGGCTACCGGCAAAAATAAAAACAGAAGTTTCTGCCCTAACTCCACAAAAATCGTCCTGATATTTCTTTTCATAAATAGTTCCTGAGACCCTGCCCCGGCAGGGTTTTTTAATGATGTCAAGGGGGTTTAAAGAGCCATCCTCAGCATGACGTTCCTGTAGCCATTGAACCTGAAAAGTAAAGGGGATAATTTCGAAATCAGCCGCCCCGCGGTTCCGAAGCAAATTAAAATTCCGGTGAGGTTGAATTTTTAAGGTATTGAAAACAGCAAAGAAAAATCAGGAGTAGCCGCTTTTTCTATTTTGAAATAGCCTAATTTTCTTTGTCGTTTAAAAGGGCTTCGTACTAAATATTTCAGGATGAATTTTAAAAATAAAGTGGCCGTCGTTACGGGTGCCGGTCAGGGTATTGGTTGTGAAATCTGCAGGTGCCTGGCGAAAGAAGGTGCACGGGTCATATTGAATGACATAGATCCGGAACTGGCAAACCGGGCGGCATTTCGGATAAATCAGGATAAAAATGGCGCGTGCATGGCCCTTGCCGGGGATTCCAGTGATATATCGGTTATTAAGAAACTGGTCAGCATGGCTGTGGAAAAATATGGCCGGCTGGATATCGTTATTGCCAATGCGGGTATTACTTTGTTTGGAAATTTTCTGGAGTATACAGCAGAATCTTTTAATAAAGTCATGCAGGTTAACCTCGGCGGTTCATTTTTTCTTGCACAGGAAGCTGCGAATCAAATGAAGGGGCAGGAAAACGGAGGTTCCATATTATTTACATCTTCGGTTACCGGGCACCAGGCGCATAAAGACCTGGCGGCCTATGGTATGAGCAAAGCTGCTTTGGAAATGCTCGCTAAAAACCTGGTGATTGAACTATCCCGATATAAAATAAATGTAAATACCATTGCGCCCGGAGCAACCATTACAGAAAGGACATCACAGGATCCGGAATATACCAGGATATGGTCAGCGTTAACGCCCATGGGAAGACCTGCTTTTACAAAAGACATTGCGGATACGGCTTTGTTTCTGGTTTCTGACAATGCAAAACATATTACGGGACAGACTTTAATTGTAGACGGCGGCTGGACTTCCATTAGCCCCCCGCCGGATTAAAATTAAAGGCATCCGGGGAAAATTTATTTGCATTCATAATTTACAAGATTTTTTCAAATGGAAGAAGTAGTTCCTGGTCATCGCTGTTTACTCGGGGAGGGCCCCGTTTGGGATGCCCGGCGGAAAACGATCTGCTGGATAGATATCCTGCTGGGAGAAATTCATGAATTCTCGCCGGCCGATGGGTTGCATAAAAAAATTTCTGTAGACCAAATGATCGGATCCATTGCAGTTTGCCAGGATGGAAATTTGATCGGCGCCCTGAAAAATGGTTTTGGAATCATTGACAGAAAATCAGGTACCGTACATATGATCGCGAATCCGGAAAAGCATCTTCCCGGGAATCGCTTTAATGACGGCAAATGTGACCCAGCCGGAAGATTCTGGGCGGGAACGATGTCGCATACAGACGAACCTGAAAAGGGCAGCCTGTATACATTGGAAAAAGATTTGACGATTATAAAAAAGATCGATAAAGCTTCTATTAGTAATGGCATGGCCTGGAGTGCAGATCATAAAACTTTTTTTTATATCGATACACCCACATTTACCGTAGTCGCTTTTGACTTTGATAAAAACAGCGGTGACATCAGCAATAAGCGGATTGTTATTCGGGTTTCACATAAAGAAGGTTCCCCGGATGGTATGACAATCGATAGCCAGGGCATGCTGTGGATAGCCCATTGGGATGGATGGCAGATCACCCGGTGGGATCCGGAAAAGGGGGAAAAAATCCATGCCATTCCATTGCCTGTTGCCAGGGTTACTTCCTGTTGTTTCGGAGGCCATGATTTTCAGGATTTATATATTACTTCCGCGAAAACCGGTTTGAGTAAAGAGCAAATGAAGACGCAACCACTGGCAGGTTCTTTATTCGTAATAAAAAATATTGGATACAGCGGATTGCCTTTTTTTGAATTTGGAAATTGATTCCCGTTATCTGTCATCGGTCATCGGTCGTTTTCATTGAAAAGAAAAACCCGTACAGCCCAGGGCGGAACGGGTTTTTCTTTTGTGGAGGATACCGGGATCGAACCGGTCACCTCTAACATGCCATGCTAGCGCTCTACCAGATGAGCTAATCCCCCTTTGACCGCCGGAGCCTGCGCAGGCGGTCTGTTTAAAAGAGCAGCAAATATATCCATTCTGAATGATTCCGGACAGTCCTGTGAATTATCTTTGTTCAACAAATGGGAATCCTGCGCAAACTTGCCGAATATCTTTATATCCGGAAAAAAGATCCGGACGAACCAAGCAATAGCTGGATCCGTTATATGAATACCATCAACCGGATTTCCATCTTCATGTTCCTGATCGGCATCCTTATTATAATTTTCCGTTTGATATTTAAAAAACACCCTTAAGCAAAGCATAAGGCTAAAGGCAGAAAACTTAAAGCATCATGCGTTATTTCTTCGCAAAAAATTCGAAGCGTTCTAAAAATCTCAAATCCCTGCACTGGTTGGCTTTAGGCCTTGAGCGGTAGGCTTTATGCATTTTTGACGTAGTCAAAAATAATATGGGCTGCTTTTTCGGACGCATTTCCGTCCTGGGTAAGCAGTGTTCGTAAATCAGCATAATCCTTTTTCAACCGGGTGTGGGTCTGTTCATCCAAAATCAATTTTTTCAGTTCGGTGATCATATTTTCCACGTTCATTTCGTCCTGGATCAGTTCCTTTACAACGGGCTTATCCATGATAAGGTTTACAAGAGAAATATATTTTACCCTGATTAAACGTTTGGCGATTTGATAAGATATACTGCTTCCTTTATAGCAGATCACTTCAGGAACGCCGAACAGTGCGGTTTCCAGGGTTGCTGTACCTGAAGTAACGCAGGCGGCAACGGCATGCATCAGCAGGGAATAAGTTTGGTTTCTGACGTGACCGGCCTGCGGATAATTTTTTAGTATTTCATCATAAAAAAAAGGATCCTGTCCGGGGGCTTCCGCCACGACGAACTGATATCCCGGAAATGACCGGCTGGCTTCCAGCATCACGGGCAGTTTTTTCAATATTTCCTGTTTTCGGCTTCCAGGCAGCAGGGCGATTAACGGAAGTATGGATTGAACGGGCCGGTGGTCGCCAGCCATATATATATCAGGTAGTTTACCTGCTTCAGGAGATTTTTTGAAACGTTCAATCACTTCTACCAGGGGATGACCCACGTACTCGGTCTCATATCCCCATTTCTGAAAAAAAGCTTTTTCAAACGGAAGGATGACGAGCATCCTGTCAATATTTTCGCGAATGCCCTTTACTCTGCTTTCCTTCCAGGCCCAGACCTGCGGGGAAATATAATAAATGGTTTTGAATCCCATTTTCCGGGCCCATGCGGCAATGCGCAGATTAAAGCCGGGATAGTCGATGAAAATAACCGCATCCGGATTGAATGCAAGAATATCTGTTTTACAGAATTTAATGTTTTGTAAAATGGTGGGCAGGTTTCGGATTACCTCTGTAAAACCCATAAAAGCCAGGTCCCGGTAATCCTTTACAATCTCTGCGCCGGCTTCCTTCATCATGCTGCCACCCCAGGCGCGCAGATGGGCATCGGGGTCTTTTTTTTTGATTTCCCGGATCAGGTTGCTGCCGTGTAAATCTCCGGAGGCCTCTCCGGCGATGAGGTAGTACTTCATGTATGGTCAAAGGTAATGATGGTGGATGGTGGATGGTTGATGGTGGATGGTGGATGGTTGATGGTTGACGGTTGACGGTTGACGGTTGACGGTTTTAATTTGAAATACGCAATATAAAATGTTTTGGGCTTTAAGCTTTGGGCTTTAGGCTTAGGAAACAAGTTTATAAATCAGAACGAAGATGCCATAGATCAGGGTGGCAACAAATACACCTTTGGCCGTTTTATCACGGTGCGTATTGATATATATTGTAAAAAGCACAGCGTTGGCAAGTAGGGAAATGCTGCTGATGGCCGTTAAAAGCTGTTTGTTGTGCCGGAGCACATACAGGTATTCTGAAAAATGGATCGTCCGGCTGAAAACAGAGAAATAATAAATAACCATGGCCAGCAGGGGTCCCAGAATACCCAGCAAAATGCCGAATTTTAAATTGTCTTTTTTGAATATCAAAATTTCCAGGTTTTTTCGAGTTTGGTTTTCAATGTGTAATTCGTGAGATCAAATTGTACAGGGACTACGCTGACATAGTTGTGTTCAAGGGCCCAGACGTCTGAATCCCTTCCCTTATCAAAATTTACAAATTCACCGGTAAGCCAGAAATATTTTTTGCCGTTGGGATCACTTCTTTCTACAAAATCCTCTTCATATTTCGCATAGGCCTGCTTACAGATCCTGACCCCCCTGATCAGTTCGGCGTCAACGGCAGGAATATTTACATTTAAAACCGTATGTTTATCGAGTTTGCTCTTTAGCATCTGCTGAACAACCAAACGGGCATATTTCCGGGCACCCGTAAAATCGGCTTCCACACTATGATCCAGTAATGAAAATCCGGCGGAAGGAATACTTTCAATGGCCGCTTCCACGGCGGCAGACATGGTGCCGGAATAGATCACATTGATGGAATGATTGGCACCATGGTTTATACCACTCAGACAAATATCCGGCTTACGGCGAAGCACTTTATCCACGGCAAGTTTTACACAATCGACCGGTGTACCCGAACACTGCCAGGCTTCCACGTCTTCAAAAATGGTAACGGGCTGCAGGCGCAGGGGGTGACCGATCGTAATCGCATGGCCCATGCCGGACTGGGGTTTATCCGGGGCAACGACCACTACTTTCCCCAGGTCTTTTACAGCTGCTACCAGGTTCAGGATTCCAGGCGCCATGATACCATCATCGTTGGTGATCAGGATCACGGGCAAATCGCTCTTCTTTGATTTAGACATAGTTATAAAGGGGTTGCGAAAGTACTATTTTTTTCTGCCAGCCTGAAAATTCAATATCCGGAAGCGGATTTTTTAAAAACCTGCCTGCTTTTTGGGGTGGTTGCGTTAACTTTGCAGCCGGCTTAAATTACCCATATGGCAGGACAACTGAAGGAAGTACGGAACAGGATCAAATCCATCCAGAGCACCCAGCAAATTACCAAAGCGATGAAGATGATCAGTGCCACCAAACTGAGGAAGGCCCAGGAAGCCATTCAGCAGATGCGGCCTTATTCCAAAAAACTTCAACAGGTGCTCAGTAATATCGTCAGCAATGCGGATGGCGACATCAGTTCTTCCTTATCTTCCCCAAGACCCGTTGAAAAAGTATTACTGATCCTGATCACAAGCGACCGTTCTTCCTGCGGCGCTTACAATTCAAACCTGATTAAACTGGCAAAGGCCACCATGCAGGAAAAGTATCCTGCACAAACAGCCAAAGGCAATACAGTTATATGGAGCATTGGTAAAAAAGGCTATGAACATTTCCTGAAGAACAACTATAAAGTAAACGGAGAATTCCGCGATATATTTCAACATTTAAATTTTGAATCGGTACAGCAATGTGCCCAGGCCGTAGTAAAAGCGTTCGAAAAACATGAATTTGATGCCATTGATATCGTGTACAGTGAATTCAAAAATGCCGCTTCCCAGATATTTGTTGTTGAGCCCTTTCTGCCGATTCCCAAACAGATTAAGGCTCCGGGTGCCACATCCAATGATTTTATTTTCGAGCCTTCCAAAGAAGTCATATTAACGGAACTCATGCCAAAGATCCTCAATACCCAATTATTTAAAGCCGTCCTGGATGCCAATGCCTCAGAACATGGCGCCCGCATGACAGCCATGGATAAGGCTACTGAAAATGCCAACGAGATCCTGAAAAGTCTCCGAATTTCTTATAACCGCGCCCGCCAGGCAGCGATTACAACCGAATTGACAGAGATCGTTTCGGGGGCAGCCGCGTTGCAGGGATAGTGTGGGATAAATGTGCAAATGTGCAGATGTGCAAATGTGCAAATTGGAGGATCTATACCTAATTTGCGCAGGCAGTTCTGACAGATGTATTTAATTTGCACATTTGCACATCTGCACATTTGCACAATTTATTATGGAGATCTCTGACTTAATCCCCCACATCGAAGCTTTAATTTTTGCCAGCGACAAGCCGCTTACCGCTATGGAGATGACCGAGTTGCTCAATAATGCGTTTGGCTTCATGGACGATAAACTGACGCTGGATCAGATACAGACCGGTATCGAAGGGATTGTTGCCAAGTATACTGCTGAGTTTTATCCTTTTGAAGTAAGGGAAAGTGGCGGCGGCTGGCAGTTTCTGACTAAAAAATCTTTTCATAAAACCATTGCACAGCTGAATGGTGAAAAATTCCTGAAACGGTTATCCACTGCTGCATTGGAAACACTCTCGATTGTCGCTTATAAACAACCCATTACAAAAGGCGAAATAGAATCCATCCGCGGAGTGAACAGCGACTATTCCATTCAAAAACTGCTGGAAAAGGAACTGATCATCATCATGGGCCGAAATGAAGATATGCCGGGCAAACCCCTGATCTACGCCACTTCCAAATCATTCATGGATTATTTTGGCATCAATCAAACGGCTGATCTTCCGCGTTTGAGGGAAGTGCTGGGTGATAGCCTGGAAGAACTTTCCCTGATCAACTATACCCCATCGGCACCTGTAATAAATCCGGCCCTGGTGGTAAGCGAAGAAGGCGAACTGCTTGAAAACAACCCTTTATCCCCGAATGCGGATGAGGGTGATAAAGCCTAAAGCTTAATGCCTAAAGCCTGGAGCAGGGCTCATAGGCTGTGATTCCTTGCAACAAGACTTCGGAGTTCCACATTTGCACATTTGCACATCTGCATATTTGCACATTTCCCCCGTTGGTTCTTATATTCGCAAATATGACACCCCTGACCCACGCTGAACTCATTTCAATTGCAGAAGAATACGGAACACCGCTTTATATATATCACGCAGAGAAAATAAAGGACCAGTTCAGTAAACTCCAGCATGCATTCAGCAATTCAAATACGATTTTTTTTTATGCCTGCAAAGCACTCACGAACCTGAATGTTCTCCGGTATATCAGGAACCTGGGCGCTAATGTGGACTGCAGTTCCATCAATGAGGTAAAGCTGGCCCTGCACGCCGGATTTCCTGCTTCACGGATTCTTTACACTTCCAACGGGATCGACTTTAACGAAATAAAGGAAGCCAGAGAAGCGGGCGTTTATATTAATATTGACAGCCTCTCCAACCTGGAAAAGTTCGGCCGGGAATTCGGTTATACATACCCGGTAGGTGTCCGCCTTCGCCCGAATATACTCGCCGGCGGAAATTTAAAAATTTCCACCGGCCACGATAAGAGCAAATTCGGCATACCCGTCGACCAGATAGACCAGATACTTTCGATCGTAAAAAAATACCAGCTGCACGTCAGTGACCTCCATATTCATACGGGCAGTGAAATAAAAGACGTGGACGTTTTTCTAAAGGGGATAGAGGTGTTGTTTGACATTGCCCCGCATTTTGAACATCTTGAATTCATCGATCTTGGGGGTGGATTTAAAGTGGCAAGCAGGGAAGGGGAAGAAGAAACAGATATTCCCCTGCTGGCCGAAGAAGTGAACCGGGCATTTGCCAATCATCCATATAAAAACGGGAAACCCCTGCAGGTATGGTTTGAACCCGGAAAATTCCTGGTCAGTGCCGCGGGGAATTTTATTACAAAAGTAAATGTGCTGAAACAAACCAGTGCAGCTGATTTTGTGAGTGTGAACAGCGGATTCAATCACCTGATCCGTCCCATGTTTTATGATGCCTATCATCATATCGAAAATATAAGTAATCCGGAAGGCCCCATGAAAAATTATTCTGTTGTCGGAAACATTTGCGAAACGGACACTTTTGCCTGGGATCGTCCGCTGAACTTCGTCCGTGAAGGTGACTATCTGGTTTTCCGCAACGCCGGTGCCTATGGTTTCGAAATGTCTTCTAATTTCAATGCCAGATTCAAACCTGCCGAAGTGATGGTGCTGGATGGTAAATCCCATCTGATCCGCCGGCGGGATCAATTTGAAGACCTCTTACGTAACCAGCTGGATGTGATTTAAATTTTTTCATATTCCCCGCTTTCATTATTTTCAAAGGCCCGGGCCTGATTTCTGCAGGACGCTATTTCTTTATCAAATAAATTCTTGATATGCCTATACGCATGACAGACGATCCCGCAGAATCGGATGATAGTGGTGGTGGATTCGGTGGTGGGGGTGGCGGAGGACGTGGTGGCGGTGGTGGACTTTTTGGTCTGCTTCCCCTGATATTCGGATTGATTCGCGGTCCGAAAAGTCTGCTGTTGGTCATTGTCCTGGCAATCGGCGGTTATTTTTTACTGGGCCGCGGAGGTGGTTGCAATACAGCAGGTATTGTGCAACAGGTTCAGCAACTGGCAACCGGGGGTATCCTGGATCCGCGCCAGTTTGATAAGAGCAAAGTATATGAACCCCTTGCGGATGATGACAATAAAAACCCATTACCTGAATCTGCCAACCTTCAAAAATATGCTCCTGCAGTAGGTGATCAGGGCAAACAGGGCAGCTGCGTGGCCTGGAGCAGTGCCTATGGCGCCAGAACGATTCTGGAATCTGCCAGAACGGGGTCAGATCCGAATGGATTGAAGTTTAGTCCCGCTTTTTTGTACAATCAGATAGGCCTGGATGGTTGTGAAGGTTCTTATATAAACCGGGCGATGGATTTTATGAGTCAGCGGGGTTCCGTCCCATACGAATCATTTCCTTACAACGACCAGGACTGTTCAAAGCAACCGGATCAGCAGTTACTGGATCAGGCCAGGCTTTTCTGCATGCGGGGTTCAAACCGCCTTACAGTGGGATCGGGCACGGATAAAATTGATTTGCGGGCCATCAAAGAAAACCTATCCCAGGGCGCGCCTGTCGTGATTGGTATGATGGTGGGGGAATCGTATATGCAGCCCATGATGGGCAAAGATGTCTGGATCCCCTCACAGGATGATAAAAGCATGATGGGATTTGGCGGGCACGCACAATGCGTCGTCGGATATGACGACGCGAAATACGGAGGTGCTTTCCTGATCATGAACAGCTGGGGACCGAAATGGGGTAATAATGGTTTTGCCTGGGTCAATTATGACGTGTTCAGGTATTTTGTAAGAGAAGCATACGGGCTTGAATCCATGCCGGCTGTCGGCGCTGCGGCGAATAAACCATTTGAATGCGAAGTAGGGCTCGTTCAGGTCACATACAATGGAAAAAAAACAGTCGCCGGGGATTATATTCAATTAAAGATGATTTCAGAAAATGTATTTGAAACGACGGCTCCGGTAAAAGCAGGGACCCGTTTTAAGATGGAGATTCGCAACGGGTCGGAATGTTATATATATGTATTCGGAAAAGAAACCGATGGTAGCAGTTATACTTTATTTCCATATCCGAAACCAGACGATCCCACCAAAACAAAATATTCTCCCTTCTGTGGTATTGCCGGTTACCGCTTGTTTCCCCGGGATAAAAGCATGCAGCCCGACAGTATCGGAACAAAAGATATCATGGCCGTGGTGGTAAGTAAAGACAGTCTGAACTGGAGTGATGTGAATGCCCGGATCAGCCAGAATAAAACATCGGATTATGCAGCCCGGCTGCGATCAGCACTGGGACAGGCTACACAACTTATCCAGGCAGATGTTTCCCAAAAAGGGAATATTCATTTCAGGGGCGACGGGAATAATAGACAACTGGTCGCCTGTATTGTGGAAGTCAATAAATAAAAAAACAGCCACCTTTCGGCAGCCGTCCAAATCTGTTTTTAAGAGTCATCAAAATTTAGTTTTCCGTCAAGAAAAAGTACAGATTTAAGTGTTTTCTTCAGACATTGGATCTCTTTCGGTTTTCAAGTGGATAAGGAAGGGTTAAGGGGTCGTCAACATTTTTTCAAGGTATTGGATCGGATTTCATAGGTTTAATATCTTGAGTTCTTATTCCTTCTTTATCAGTTCATTGTTTTTCTTCGGATCGGATTATTGGTTTTTTAGGTTCGGATTCTTTTGGTTTTTTCTCAGGATTTGGCTTTCAACTTTCTTTGGTTTTCTTTCGGATTTTTTCGGTTTTTCTCAGGATTCGGCTTTCAGTTTTAGTCGGTTTTCTTTCGGATTGGATCGGTCGGTTTTTTTCGGATTTTTTTGGTTTTTCTCAGGATTCAGTTCGTTCGCGCGCTTCAACAATACAAAGATGCAAAGCCTTTCACGCTTCCGGAAGCTTATTCGACAAGGGGGGTAAAACCTTCGATTTTTGGTGTAAAAAGGACGATAAGCGATTTTACAATATAGAGAACTAAGGGTAAACCCTTATGGCTTAAGGCTTCATAAGGGAAGAAGGTTGTTTGCATGAACCTGAAAATGACCCATTCAGCGAAGAATTTATAGGTTAAATTTAAATGTTGTCAGTCATTCAAAAGGCCTGCTCTTAGGCAGAATGTGAATAATAAATTATTAAAACTTAAATGAATTTAATATGACAAAACTTTATTCCCTTGGAGTTTTTCTGTTATTTTTTTCGCAATTTCCAAAACACGATTTTGAAACCGATCATGTATATTATTCCGATAAAACACCAGCGGAGCCGGCATATCAACTGGCATTTGCCAACTTTGGCCCTTTAAATACAGATATCTTTATTGCTGATGCTGATGGTAATCATGCCAAAGCATTATTACCCGGCCCGGGCTTAGACTACAATGCTTCTTTTTCCCGGGATGGCAAATGGGTGTTATTTACTTCTGATCGGAATGGTTCATCTGATATATACAGGGTACACCCGGATGGAACCGGGTTGGAACAATTAACGAATGATCCTTCATTTGAGGATCAGGCAGTTTTTTCACCCGACGGGGAAAAAATAGCGTTTGTTTCTACCAGGGAGGGGCAGGCTGATATTTTTATATTGGAGATTACAACAAAGAAAATCACGAATATAACCAATCATCCGGCGGGTGATTTTCGTCCTGCATGGTCTCCGGATGGTCAGTGGATTGCTTTTTCTACTGACCGGGATTCAAAAAAACCCATGCCCGTATTTACATTGTGGCATTCTACTGAAATCTATACCATTCGTATTGATGGAACAGGATTAATGAGAAGAACAAAACTGGATACCTATGCCGGCAGTCCCTGCTGGTCGCCGGATGGGAAACAAATATTATTTTATGAGGCAGCTTTACAACAGGTGCGTAACATGAACACTATAATAAAAACAAATGCCACGACACAGCTTTCTGTAATAAATCTTTCCGACAATACAAACCATGTCATCACAAAAGATTCGGGAGAAAAAATATATCCGCGCTGGTTTGCCGACAACAGCATAGCGTATGTAACCTGGGGAGAAAATCCAGGTATCCTGTTTACAAACGGAAAAACAAGGTTAAATGGTGAATTTGAAAACCCGTCCTGGTCTGTTGATAATAGCAGGATGCTTTTTCATCGCGAAGTAAATTCCGGCTGGCCGCCCTTTTATAAATTGTATAGCCGGGATAAACAATTTCAATTGATACGCTCGGGTGTATTTCCCAGCTTCTCGCCTTCCGGTATTCAACTCATTTGCAACGATAAAACTGCAGGCATTCACCATAATAAAATAATGCTGATGAATGCGGATGGCACAAACCGGTCCATCTTGTTCGGCGATTCAGTAAAAAGCGCACTGGCGCCCGTTTGGTCTCCACAAGGAGATAAAATTGCTTTTGGATTTGGCCGTTATTTTCAAAGCCTGCAGGGGCCGGCCATTGGGGATATTGCTATTATTAATAAGGATGGAAGCCATTTAAAAATTCTTACAGACGGCAAGGGTAACAATGGCTTCCCTTCCTGGTCGCCTGACGGTAAAAAAATTGTTTACCGGGCATCAACAGACAGTATCAAGGGGCTTTTTATCGTAGATGTGGAAACTGGAAAAATAACAACCCTCACGAAAGACAGCCATGATAATTTCCCTTCCTGGTCACCAAATGGAGAGCTGATAGCATTTACCAGTAAAAGAGAGAGTAATTATGATATCTATACCATCAGACCGGATGCCAGCGGTTTGAAGAGACTGACTAATGATCCGGGCAATGATGCGCATAACGTTTGGTCGCCCGATGGAAAATGGATTGCTTTCAGCAGTGGCAGGACGGGTTTTAAAGATGAATCGGCATTACATCCACATAATCCCCAACCGTACGGCGAAATATGTGTGATGCATGCGGATGGATCTGATTTACGTATATTGACGGACAACCAATTTGAAGAAGCAACCCCTGCATGGATGCCTCTGATAAAGGAGAAATAAAAAATGAAGCCATACTTACTCATACTCGGTATTTTTTCAGCCAACTCTATTCATTTAAATGCACAGAATAATAAGACTGATACAATACTGTATAATCCGAGTGATTATTTTTTAGAGGGCTTCCATCCTCTGCCGGGGAATGCTTATCGTTCAGCCAATGGAACACCGGGTCCCATGTACTGGCAAAACAGTTCCAGTTATCTGATACATGCCACTTTAAGCGAAAAAGATACCAGCATTGCAGGAGATGTGACTATTTCATACATTAATAACAGCCCGAATAAACTGGATTATCTGTGGCTTCAGCTGGATCAGAATATTTTCAGTCTGTCATCAAGAGCTGCAGCGGCGACACCCTATCCAGGGGACATCTTTAGCGTACGAGGTCTGATCCATGGTGGGTATCATCTGGGAGAGATAACTGTAACTTATGGGGACAAATCTTACGGCGTACAACCAGTCATTACAGATACCAGGATGCAGATTCGTTTGCGCAGTCCATTATTGTCCCATGGAGATAAAGTAACGCTAAAAATAAAATACAACTTTAAAATTCCTACTGACGGGGCTGGCCGTTTTGGAATATTATATACGAAAAGAGGACCGGTTTATGAAATAGCGCAATGGTTTCCCCGTATGTGCGTCTATGATGATGTAGAAGGGTGGAACACGCTGCCCTATATGGGTCAGGGTGAGTTTTATTGTGACTATGGGAACTATGATTATTACATAACCGTACCGGCTGATATGATTGTGTATGGCTCCGGCGATTTACAGAATGCCCCACAGGTTTTAACATCAGAAGAAATTAGGCGGCTTTCCATTGCAGCAAACAGTGATAAGACAATAACAATCATTGATCCGTCCGAAATAGGAGAGCCTTTCATACGCCCATCTGGCAGGGGGAATCTTACCTGGCATTTCAATATGAAAAGCACAAGGGATGTTGCCTGGGTAGCTTCAAAAGCCCTGGTCTGGGATGCCGCAAAAATAAATTTACCCTCCGGCAGGAAATCCATGGCGATGTCTGCATACCCGTCGGAAAGTGTCGGGGATACGGCCTGGAGCAGGTCCACCGAATATCTCAAAAACAGTATTGAAATTTATTCAAAAAACATTTTCGAATATCCGTGGAATACGGCTGTAAGTATCGGTGCCATAACAACCGGAATGGAATATCCCGGTATCATTTTTAATGAATACACGGAAACCAAAGCCGGTTTATGGTTTCTGATCGCACATGAAATCGGACACAACTGGTTTCCGATGATTGTGGGCTCGAATGAAAGGAAATATATGTGGCAGGATGAAGGGTTTAATACGTATATCAACTATTACGCGACCGGTCTTTTCAATAATGGAGAATACGTCGATGATCCCTCGTTTTTTAAAAAGGATTTTTTTGCTTCCCTGGATTATGATCAGTTTATGCACTATCATGACCCTTTAATGGTTGTTTCCGAAGCGATGAATATAGCCCAACACCACCAGTATTATGGCAAAACAGCCTATGGTTTGAATTTGCTTCGGAATGTGGTGGTTGGAAAAGATCGTTTCGATTATGCATTCAGAAAATACACGGAGGCATGGGCGTTTAAACATCCCACGCCGTATGATTTCTTTCATTGCATTAATAATGCAGCAGGGGAGGATTTAAACTGGTTCTGGAAAGAATGGTTTTTTACGACCTGGACTTTGGATCAGGTAATTGCGGATGTAAAATATGTGGATAATGATCCGTCCAAAGGCGCATTAATAACCATTGAAAATAAAGGGAAAATGATCATGCCGGTCGTTTTAAAAATTATACAAGCCAATGGGGATTCAGCTAAATTCCAGCTTCCGGTGGAAATATGGCAACGGGGTGCTGTCTGGACAGTAAAATATGATTCCAGGGTAAGGATCGATAGGGTAATACTGGATCCGGATCATGTGCTGCCTGATATGGATCGGACAAACAATGTGTGGAACGGAGTAAATCGATGACCGATGACCCTGCCTGCCAGCAGGCAGGCGTTGACCGCTGACCGGAAATGAATTTGCACATTTGCACATCTGCACATTTGCACATTTGCACATTTATACGATGTTCAACCTGCGGAACACATCTGCCTTATTGGCTTTACTAACGGGGATTTCATTTCCCTTAATGAATAGCAGGTTTTCACGCATATCGTCGATTTTATGGAGGTTGACGATATAAGAGCGATGCACTTTGAGAAAATGCTGTTTGCTTACTTTTTCTTCGAGGTTTTTTATGGTATTGTGGGTAATGTATTTCTTATTATCTACAGTGACGAATTTTACATAGTCACCCATACTTTCAATATAAAGAATGGAATCATTATTCAGACGGATCAGTTTGCCGTCTGTTTTTATATAGATATGATCCGAGGCGCTATTGGTTGATATGGTTTCTTTGGATGGTTGTATTTTCTGCAGGGCTTCCAGAAACCGCTGATAGGTAAATGGCTTCATCAGATAGTCTGATACATTATACTGGAAAGCGTCATAAGCGTATTCTGATTTGGCAGTTGTCAGGATCACTTTAGGAGAAAATGCAATCTGGTCAAGCAATTCAAATCCATTGGCTCCCGGCATTTCCACATCAAGGAATATCAGGTCAACGGTATTGCTGTTCAGAAAGGAAAGCGCGTCGGTTACATTACTGAAATGACCCCTTACCTCCACCTGTCCGCTTTTTTCACAGCAATTCTTCAGATAGTTGGCAGCAACCTGCAAATCTTCTACAATAATACAGCTGAGACTCATGAACAATTTCTATTAAATAATTCCAATTTTTTCTTTTCTTCTTCAATTATTTGCTTGCTGTGGGATATTTTATTTTTCAGCGTTTCAAAATCACCAGCCAGTTGATCAGGGGAACTAACGGTACCACAGATATTTTCAAACTGCTGGCATTGCTGCTGGACGGTTGTGAGTCCGACGAATCCAAAAACGGGTTTGATTTTATGAATAGCAGATTTTAAAGCGGTAAGGTTACCGGAGGAATAACTGTACTCGATATTGTCGGTCAGTGACTGAAAATCGTTTAAAACCGTATCGAGTATTTCCTGCAGGTAATTATAGTCGTCCCCGTAGAGGCTAAACAGGTAATTGGTATCGAATTCGCTGTTGAAAACGAATGAGTTAGCAGTATTTGGGTTATTCATGTATCTGGATTCATTTATATTAACGCTTTAAATAATAATTATTATACTCCCCGCGTTTTAATATTCAAATTAATAATCTGATACCCAACCTGAAAAACCGCCTCTCGCCTGTATTATTGTCTGTCTATCAGGATGTTGCAAATTCCGGCCTAGACCCCAGTGATACAATTTCCCAACGCAAGAAGATCGTTCGGTTTAACCAGTTTATATTTCTAACCCTTTGCGGGACCCTGCTCTCAGTGGTTAGTTATTTTACCCTTAGCCTTTATATCAGTGCGCTCGTAAACCTCTCAGCAGGGTATATATTTATTCTTGCATTCCACCTGAATTCAAAAAAGAGGTTTGAACTCGCGCGGGTCATTGCCGTTGTCAATCTCAATCTTTACCTGATTGTGATGAACTATATGGAAGGTTTGCGTGCCGGAGAATATCTGTTGTATTTCCCATACTTTTTGGTCATGACGCTGGTCATCGACGTGAAAAGAAATTTTACTGAATTGAAATTTGTGTATCTGATTACGATTCTGTCTGTATTAATATGCCTGAGTCTGAGCCCTTATGAAAATTATTATCAGGTTCGTATTGGCGGTATGTTTGCCCGGTTATACAGTTCTAACCTTGCGATCTCCCTCACACTGACAACCTTTTTCTCTTATTTTATTTTCAGGGTGAACCAGGGTCATGAAGAAGCCATTCTGAAAGAAAAACATTTTGTAGATACCATTTATAACACCTCCCTGGATGGGGTATTGATCATGGATGCAGAATACCGCAAGATCATTGGTTGTAATAACAGGGCCTGCGAACTTTTGCAGGTAAAAAATAAAAAACAGATTGAAGGTACACCTATCGAAGATTGGTTTACAAGTGAGCATATTAAATTATTTAAGACGATCGAACTGGATCTGGAAAAACATCTGATCAAAGACTGGCAGGGGGAGCTGGCACTTATATCTGCCGCAAGAACATTTTTTGCTTTTGTAAACATCGTACCCTTCCGGGATCTGGATAAAAGATTCCTGAAGATCAGTATACTGGATATTTCAGAAATAAAAACAGCCCAGTTCGAGCTGATGAAGGCAAAACAAAAAGCGGAAGTGGCTTCGCAGGCTAAATCCCGTTTTCTTTCCAACATGAGTCATGAACTCCGTACGCCGCTCAATGGGATCATTGGTACGTCAAACTTATTATTGCAGGAAGATTATCTGCCCGATCAGAAATCGCATCTCGATATCCTGAAATATTCATCCGAACATATGATGATGCTCATCAATGAAATTCTTGACTTTGGTAAAATTGAAGTCGGGAAACTTCAACTGGGTGAACATCCGGTGGATCTGAAAAAATTTCTTGAAAAGATCAACCTTCAGTTTTCAACCCAGGCACATGCTAAGAATCTGGGCTTCAAAATGGAATTTGACAGTCTGGATATCGAAGTGCTGACCGATGAAACACGGCTGAACCAGGTATTCAGTAACCTGCTTTCAAATGCCATAAAATTCACCCACTACGGCGAAATTACGGTGGTCGCTAAAAAGATATTTTCAACGAGTCAGAAAGCAACCATTCAGTTTATGGTAAAAGATACCGGTATCGGGATCCCTTCCAATAAACAACAGGAAATATTTGAGAGTTTCACGCAGGCGGATGTCAATACAACGCGTAAATACGGAGGCACCGGCCTGGGACTTGCCATCACGAAAAAACTCGTGAACCTGTTTCATGGTGAACTGCAGCTGGAAAGTGAAGAGGGAAGAGGTTCTACTTTTCATTTTACCCTGAAGCTTGCCATTAATGAAAACAGGAAGCGATATATCAATGAAGACAGGGTAAAACATTTATCTCTTTTTCCGGGTATTAAAGTGATGGTTGCTGAAGACAATGCCATCAATATGTCTATTGCCCGTCGTTTCCTTCAGAAATGGGGAATTGAAGTGAAGGAAGCCTATAATGGCAAGCAGGCCGTCGAAATGTTCGCGAAATATCCGTTTGACCTGGTATTGATTGACCTTGAAATGCCTGAGATGGATGGTATTACTGCCCTGGGGGAGATTAAAAAGATAAATTCGGCCGTTCCGGCCATTGCTTTTACAGCGGCCGTATATGACAATATGCGCGACGACCTTTTATCGAAAGGATTCATGGAATTCGTTCCCAAACCCTTCCGTCCGGAGGACCTCCATGGCAAAATCGCTATGTTGCTCTCAGCCAGGAGCAGTGCGGTTTAACCTTCGTTAACTCCTGTGAATTAACAAAATATACAACCTGACGGTTCGTATTTCCACCCAAGCGGTATACAATTTGTAAATACAGACCGATAACAAACGGAGAACGTGAAGGGTTTGTTAACAAATTTATTTTAAGGTTCCATTAAACCCTGGCGCCTAAATCACATCTCAGTAAAAAAATAAACGTAATTATGAAAACAATCTTCATTCGCCGGATAGCCATCGCAATTTGCCTGCTATCCTGCATAAGCATTTATTCCTGTAAAAAAGATGTATCCGCGTCAGGTGATACCACAACGGCGAACCTGGGTACAACAGGCGATGACCAGCAACAGGTATCCAATGAATCTGATCTCATCAGTGATGATGCGAATACTGCACTTAACGGGCAGTCTGATTTTTCGGGTTCCTCTATACAATCCGGAAGTACAGAAGTAAACAGTTTACATGGAACTGCCGGTGTTTCGGGTCTGATTAATGACCATAAATATATTTGTGATGCGACAATTACCTACGATACGTCAAACAATCAACGTGTGATTACCATTGTATATGATGGTACCAATTGCTGGGGAAACAGAACCCGTACAGGGACTGTAATTATAACCATGCCCGTCGGTCAGCATTGGAAAGATGAAGGTGCTACAGCTACCATCACGGTGGATGCACTTAAGATTACACGCAAGCGGGACAACAAAAGCATTGTGCTCAGCGGAACAAAAACGATCACGAACGTGAGCGGCGGTTTGTTAAAAGACCTTGCAGGACTCCAAACGATCACACATACGATTTCAGGTAACCTGAAAATAGATTTTGACAATGGAACATCCAGAACCTGGAATGTATCCAAGCTGAGAGTGTTTACATATGATAATGGGATTGTGATTACAACCACAGGAACTCATAGTGATGGTACAAACTCTACGATTGCCGAATGGGGAACAAACCGTTTCGGTGATTCTTTTACGAGTCTGATCAGTGTGCCAAAAGTGATCCGCCAGGATTGCGACTTCAGACTGGTAAGCGGTCAGAATACACTGATTCTGAATAAAGGAATTGCAGTTATCACGTATGGCCTGGATTCAACCGGAGAACCAACAGGATGTCCGGGTGTAGATGGTTCATATTATTTCAAACTGGTCTTTACCGGAGATAACGGAAAGACATATACAATAATCTGGCCTTATTGATCCGTACTTTCTTAATAAAAATCCTCTCAGCTGAGAGGATTTTTTTTTGGTTTATGGTGGATAGTGAATGGTGAATGGTTTCTCCATCCACCATCCCCCATGAACCATAAACCATCAACCCTTCCGTAACACCGGAGCAACCTGACTGCCGAATAGTTCTATGGAATGCATGATCTGGGCATGCGGCATCGTGCCCACACTCACGTGTAACAAAAACCGGTCGAGTCCGAATAATTCTTTTTCATACAGGATCTTATCTATCACCTGTTGGGGAGAACCTACCAGCAGGGCACCCTGTTTGGATCTTCCCGCCTCAAATTGCGAACGGGTAGTGGGAGGCCAACCACGTTCCCTTCCGATATTGGACATCACATAGGCATAGGATGGAAAGAATTCATCTGCCGCCTGCTGGGAATCTTCTGATATATATCCATGGGAATGAACAGCCAGGGGGAGACTGGCCTGACCGGCCGACAGGGCTGTTTTCCGGTATAGTTCCACCAGGGGCAGGAAATGGGCCGGATTGCCTCCGATGATGGCCAGGGCCAGGGGAAGCCCCAGGGTAGCCGCCCGGATAACGGATTCCGGCGTGCCCCCTACGGCAATCCAGACCGGTAATTTTTTCTGAAAGGCGCGGGGATACACACCCAGGTTTTGAATCGCCGACCGGTGTTTCCCTTTCCAGCTGATTTTTTCTGACTCATTTATTTTAAGCAGGAGGTCGAGTTTTTCTGAGAACAATTCATCATAATCCTTCAGGTCAAATCCAAACAGAGGGAAGGATTCTATGAATGACCCACGGCCCGCCATGATTTCTGCACGGCCCCCGGAGAGAAGATCCACCGTTGCAAAATCCTGGTAAACCCTGACCGGATCGTCCGAACTGAGTACCGTTACGGCACTTGAAAGTTTTATTCGTTTGGTTTTTGCCGCTGCGGCGGCTAATACGATCGCGGGGGATGAAACCAGAAAATCAGGCCGGTGGTGTTCCCCGAGCGCATACACATCGAGCCCGATTTGATCTGCTAGTTCAATTTCTTCCATCAGATCCATCATCCGCTGATGACCACTGATGGTTTTGCCTGTTACGGTATCGGGTGTTAATTCTGCAAAACTGCTTATTCCTAGTTCCATTTCGCAAATTTAAACCTTCCGGACTTAACGCTTAATGCTAAACGCGATTTACCGCCAACCCTGCCAGCGGCAGACAGACGCCAACGGCTAACCAAATTATTTCCTTATTTTAGATACCCGGTTATGATTACAAAAGCTTCGATTGTTGGTTTTTTTACCAAGGGTAAAATCATATTTGCAACCCTGGCCGCCATGGTTACATTCTCCATCACTTTATATAACCAGTTCAAATCCGTTCCCACAACCGAAATTTCGGGCTTTGTTTCGGCTGACAAAAACTCGATGGTACCGGTGGATGCCGTTGTAAAAATTATCAGTCCCATACAAAGCCAGACGGAAACGGACTCCAAGGGACGATTTAAATTTAAACTGCCGAATATTCAGACGGATACATTCCTGCTGATCGTCCAAAATAAAAAGACGAATATTGAAACCAAGCAGAACGAATATGTGGAGGTTCCTGGTGGAAAAAAAGATATTTACGTTTTATTCAACTCAGCGCAGGATCCCGATAAAGTATATGCTCCCTGGGGTAAGAGTACAAGCCCTGAATTTGCCAGGAAATCACCCAATATTATGCGCGTCATCACTCAGTTTCACTTACCGAAAAAAAGGGCGCATTGATCCGGATTAATGTTCAGTCAGCAGCTAAATATTTCTGTTTTAACTCTTTGAGCAGTTTATCAAACCGGACCCAGTAAATCGTACAATCTTTTTCGCTGGTTCCCTTTGTATAGAAAAGATAGTTTTGGTCCGGCGAAACATAGGCCCCCCAGCGATGGGCTATGCCCGTATTGATCCCGGGTCCCAGGCTGACCGGGACGGTCCATAACAGGTCGGGTTTATGAAAGCTGATAAACAGTTCCGATTCAAAAGTGGGAGATTCTTTGGCGCTGATGATCATAAAGGATTCATCAGGGGCAACATAAAAGTCACCATTAAAACCCGGACTATTCAGGGGGGCTCCGAGACTTCTTATCGTTGTATCGGATCCAACGCCGGCTAAAACGGAAAACTTCCAGCTGTTATAGTCTGACATCCGGCCCCATGTTCCATTACTTCCAACATAATAATGACCACTATTCGTAGGCATGAAATTGTATAATCCATAACTCCGGGTAAGAAATTCTGCAGGATGAATCCATCCGGAATCTGAATAATGGGTTTGGTCAATGGCCCCGTTTCGCCCGGCAAGGAAAAGTGTTTTACCATCTGCTGAAAAAGTCGGTGAACTATAACCCAGGAAGAGAAGGAACGGGCCTTTCCAGCTTTTACCATCAAAATAAAAGTATTTGAGTTTTTGATTTTTTCCGTCGAACCAATTCGTATTGGTTCCGTAAAAAAATTGTTTTCCGTCTTCCGTAAACGCTACCCGGCTGCCAACCCAATAACCGGACTCCGCCATGCGTCCCGGTGCAAAAACGACGGGTGTATCGCCGGGTGGTTTCTGCGATAAGTATGCATCAGGACTGTTCCAAAAAGATATTTGAGCCACTGCCCCGGTTCGCAGCACGAACAAAGCCATGACCATGATCCCCATTTTATTTCTCATAGTATGTTATTTAAGATCCCGGAATAATCTTTTCAAAGTCAGTACCAATGAAATGCCGGATTCTATCTTGTTATGGATCAGACATTCATAAACCCGTATTTTTATTCATTGTCCGGTTTCGTTACAATGAATGTACGATTCTGATTTTACAGAGCAGAACCTGATGCATATAGAAAGATCCTGTTTCGGAAAATTATAAAGATTTATCTTCCGGGGAAATAAAAAAGTTTTTTAAAATAATGGACAGTTTAACACATTTCGCAATCGGTGCCTGTATCGGTGATCTTTTCCTGGGGAAAAAAATTGGCAAAAAAGCCATGTTGTATGGCGCCATCGCTGCCAGTTTTCCGGATGTGGATTTTATTATTTCTTTCATTCTGAAACCACCCTCAGATCTGCTCGCCCACCGGGGTTTCACCCATTCTTTTTTATTTGCTTTCATAGTGATCACCGGACTTTCAATTTTTTTCAGGAAACGGCATACCATTGAAAATATTCCTGTAAAAACCTGGGTTTTATTCTTAAGCGTTGCCTTGGGTAGTCATCTTCTCCTGGATGCTTTCAATGCCTATGGTATCGGATGGTTTGAACCATTTAACCATTCCCGTTTTTCTTTCAATATTATTTTTGTAGTGGATCCTTTTTTTTCTGTCTGGCCCGGCATGGCAGCGGTTTGCCTGCTTATTTTAAAGAAGCATAGTAATAAAAGAAAAGGGTGGGCCGGATTCGGATTGATTTTCTGTTCGCTGTACCTGGTATACTGTATGTTTAATAAATTCAATACGGACGACCATGCCCGGTTTGCGGCCTTGCATCAGGGCATTCATTATAACCGGTATTTTACAACGCCTGCCCCTTTCAATAACTGGTTATGGTATGTTGTAGCGGAAACGGATTCAGGGTTCTATACCGGATATCGCTCGGTGTTTGATTCGGGTGACCATATTGAATTCCGTTATTTTGCCCGCAACGATGCATTATTGAAACCATTAAATAGCCATAGCGACCTCCGGGAACTGATTCTGTTCTCACAGGGATATTATGTAGCTGAATCATCAAACCAGGGTGTAGTATTCAATGATCTCCGGTTCGGACAAATAATGGGCTGGCAAAATCCTTCGGCCGGGTTTGTTTTTCATTATTATCTGCAGAAACCGGATGCCAACCAGATGGTTGTTCAGCGTGGGCGCTTTGCGGACTGGAACCAGGCAACCATCAAAGGATTTATTAAAAGAATCCGGGGCAATGATTGATTCAGGTTCTCATTTGCACATTTGCACATTATCTCAGTCCCGCTGCTTGAAGTTGAAAGTAAAAAGGTAAAAAAGCATTCTCACAAACCAGTAGCAGATGAATTCAAAAAATCTGCTGAATATGCTGTTATGCTGAATGTAATTTTCTTTTGTTATCTGTATGCAGTCTTTCTGAATTATTTTTTCCATGGTATTGTTCAGCATGCCGGCAAAACCGGGATTGTTGACGTCAATATTTAATTCGATACTGGCGTATGCGCTGATAATGTTTACATTATAGGATCCAATGGTTGCCCAATTACTATCGTAGACGGCTACTTTTCCGTGCAGCACACAGGGTTTGTATTCGTAGAGTTCAATATTATTTCTAAGCAGCCAGCTGTACATATACCGTTCCGCATTTTTAGCAACTATTACATCGGAAATGCCGGCCAGGATTAATTTTATCCTTACCCCTCTCCGGACTGCTTTTTTCATATACTTCCGCATGATCGGGCCGGGAATAAAATAGCCGGACATCATGATGATCTGATCATTTGCTTTCCGGAACATTTCAATATAACTTCTGGATACCTGGTTCTTTTTTGTAATCCAGTCGTTGCGTCTTACCCTCAGCTGGCAGTAATCACCAGATTCGATTTGAAGCGGTAGAGGAGGATCCTTACAAACAGATATTCTATTTTCAGGAAGATAACCATTCCAGATTTTTTCACATAAACGACAGAGTTCTTTTACGATCTCCCCTTCCATTTGCAGGGCAAAATCAAGCCATCCGTCATGTTCGGGCATGTCGTTATAATTATTGCTGATATTGATACCCCCGACCATGGCAATCTGATTGTCCACTACCATCACTTTATGATGAAGCCTTCTTCCAAAATAAGAATTTCTGCTTTTGAACAGGGGCTCAAAAAAACGGAAATGAATACCGGCTTCCGTCACTTCGCGGATGAATGCCCTGGAGAGATGCTGGGATGCATATCCGTCTGTGAGAAGATAAACCCGGACATTTCTTTGAGCCGCTGATATTAAAGCGTCAGTAATTTCTTTTCCCGTTTCATCATTATCATAAATATATACCTGCAGCTGAATAATTTCAGTCGCCTGGTTGATCATTCGTAAAAGCTGGTCAAAATAGGGCTTGCCCCCGTGAACAAGTTTAATTTTATTCAGTGACGTATAACCTGAGCGGGTTTTTTTCGGTATCCTAAACCGTTTCAGGACTGAATATTTCATGCATTTTACATTTCACAGAAGGAAACGGGGATGTTTTTATGTAGACATTAAACTTACTACTAATCTTTTATCCAGCATGATTAATTCTTAGCTTTTCTAAAAAACCTACCATAAAAGTTCTTACTTTGTTTAATTCTGAATCACATTCGAAAGCTTTATCTTATGGATAGCTCAGCATCTCTGTTAATTTTGAAACAATATCCTTTATTTGAAAAATTAAGTCATGTAGAGTACAAGGAACTTTCTATTACCGATAATTTTAAAGAAGCCAAACCCGGAGAATTTATCTATTTCGAAGCATTTCAGCATAATCAGATTTATTTTATAAAGGAGGGCCATATCCGAATGGGCTATCTGGATGATGCCGGAACTCGGATTACCAAGGATATATTGGGGCCGGGAGATTTTTTTGGTCAGATAACGCTGGAAAGAACGAACCTGAACGGAGAATTTGCACAGGCTTTTAAATCCTCTGTCAGTCTCTGTTCTTTCACTATAGATCATTTTAATAATCTGTTGAACAACCGCCCGGATATGACGGTAAAATATAGTAAACTGATCGGACTCCGCATGAAGCGTTTTGAAAACAGGTTGATTAATATTCTGCATAAAGACGTAAAGTCGCGACTGATTGCCTTCCTACAGCAATTACTGCACGATGCGGTAAAACCCAGAATCATAAGTGAATTCCAGGTGTTTATTCCCAATTACCTGACACATGAAGAAATCGCCCATCTGATCGGAACGAGTCGACAGACAGTCACCACACTGTTTAATGAATTGGAAGAAGGAGGCATTTGTATATATTCAAGAAAGGAAATTAAATTCAGTAATGTTGAAAAAATAAACCAGCAGTAAAAAAAGGTCAGTCCCTGAAATTGTATAAAGGAGCCAGTCTATATAATCCGGCTGTGTTGCAAAAAATGAAGGGATTTCAATAATACATTTATTGCTGTTGTAATTTCTTAAATAATTCCTCCGGAGTCAGCAGCATGACAGGTTTTATAGTTGAATCTTTGATATAATAATCAATCTGCAAAGGTTTTTTCTCCACAATATATGTTTCAATAAAATCAAGGATGGTTGGTAAGTTTTCGTACATCGGATAAACGGATACTTCATGTCCCAGTCCTGCCTCGCTGTATAAGTAAAAAGGGTAGTTGTTTTCTCTGCATATTTTCGCAATCCACCCAGAACCATAAAACCCTTTATTCAGGAACCCGATTTTATTATAAGGCACGATTTTATCGGCCGTTCCATGGAAAAGCAACATGGGGGCGGGCGCCATGTTATATTTTAACCCCCAGTCAAAACTCAGGACAGCACCGGAAAATGATACCACACCGGCATATTCAAAATTCCCGGGCAATTTATTTGAAATCAAATGATCATTTCTCCTGTCATAATCCGCATTCAGTACGGTGATCGCCCCGGAACTGGATCCGGAGAGGATAATCTTAGAATCATCGACTCCAAACTGGCCGGCATGATCAATAATCCAATTGGTTGCATCATATACATCTTCCACAGCCATATCAATGGCATTCCGCAGCGGCGCAATATTAAATTTAGACACATTTTTGACACCCTTCATACCCAGCCGGTAGGAAATGGAGACTACGTTATAGTTATGTTCAACCAGACTGTTGAAATACCTGTTGTACAGGGTATCATCCCGCCGGCCAGCAATAAAAGCCCCTCCGAAAACAAAGAGGATGGTTGGCTTTTTAAGGATTGAATCGGAACCCCTGAGGGTATAAACATCAAGACCCAGCTGATTGGTATCCTTCACTGCATAAATAAAACTTTGTTTATCAATGGAGGAACTGATTTGTTCAGTTTGGCAAAATCCGCAGGCGCAGAAAAATAGGAATGGGAGGCTGCAGAATAGAATCTTCAAACCGGCAGCTGAAACGCAGTTATTTATTCTTTTCATGATTTAATTTTCTCATTATGGATGCAAAAATCGTCATTCCCTGAATTTTAAGATATACCTATTGGAGCTTATCCTGTAAATATTGTTTCATGGCCGTTCATTTCATACATTTGATGCAACATTCGACCTTGAAAAAACGAACCCTTCACGACTGATGAAATCAAAGAAATTCTTCCGGACTTTTATTTTCACCTGCATCCTGCTGGCATCCGGCACTCATTTGCTTGCACAGCCGGAAGACAGTAAAAAATTGATTGCATTGCAAAAAAGGCATATCGAAGCGATGATCCACCGCGATACGATCATGCTGTCAAGCCTGCTGGCAGACAGTCTTGTATATATCCATTCGAGCGGTGTAATTGATAATAAAAGTTCCTTTATGAAAGATATTGCATCCGGGCGTATTGAATACCTGTTCATTCTTCCGGAAAAGGTGACTGCCACAATAGATGGAAATTATGGATGGATTTACGGAAGGGCAAATATCCGCTTTAAACTGGCCAGTATGATCGGAACGATCGATCAGTATGTTAGTTTTGTTGAGGTTTATCATCTGAAACGCTATCAGTGGCAAATGATATTATGCCACAATGCAAGAATAGAGCCCAATGCTCCATATGTTAATAATTTCGTTCCGCAGGTAAAAAGTGGTTCCATGCCGTCCATTTACTAGCTGCTGCCTTCTCTTTCAATTTTCTTTTTGGAAAACCTGCTCCGTTACAGGCAGATAAATATTGAAAATGGCTCCCTTGTCCAATGCAGCTTTCGCGTTGATTAACCCCTGGTGGTTTTCAACAATCTTTTTTACAATAGCCAGGCCAATACCGGTTCCGCTATATTCAGTATGACCATGGAGTCGTTGAAAAATCTTAAAAATATTTTCTTCGTATTGAGGTTCAAATCCAATCCCGTTGTCTTTAAATTCCAAATGATAGTACTTTATTGCAGGATTTAAAATTTGATCCCTGAATGGATAGCCAATAGTTATTCTGCTGCTGATTTCAATTTTCGGATTCCGGTTATTGGACGAAAATTTAAGTGAATTACTGAGTAGATTCTGGAATAATTGAAGAAATTGAAACCGGATGATTTTAAGTTTTCCTAATCCGTTATTAATCACCGTAGCCTGTTTTTTAATGATTGTATCATTTAATTCTTCCGTTACCTCTCCCAGCAGGATGTCGAGATCCACCAGCTCAAAAATATAAGCAGAGGAACTGGTCTGGGAATAGGTTAACAGGTCTTCGATTAACTTTCTCATTCTTTGGGCGGAAGCTTGTATTCTGCTGAAATGATGTTTCCCTTCCGCTGAAAGATTCAATTCATCCCTTTGCGCAATCAGGTCGGAAAACGTTAATATTTTTCTCAGAGGCTCCTGAAGATCATGACTGGATACATAAGCAAAAGAATGCAGTTCAGCATTCATTTTTTGAAGTTCTGTATTTTTTTCATTCAACTGACTTGTTCTTTCAGAAACCTGATTTTCCAACGCGTGTTCAAATGATTTCTGTTCCGTGATATCCTGCAGGGTGCCTGTGAACCGGTACGTGACCTGATCCTCATTAAAAAAAGATTTTCCTTTCGCATGAACAACCATTTCCTTTTTGGAAACCGGGTGAACAACGGTATATTGAATATCAAAAAGATAGTTTGATTTAAATTCAAGCGCTTTCTCCATAGCTGAAATTACGCTGGTCTTATCCGTTTCTGCGATGGAATCGATCACATGCCGGAGTGTGATCTCTTCATCAGGATCCAGCCCGAACCATTCCCTGAGTCGTGAATTGGCTGAAAAATTCCCTGTGATCGGGTTGTAATCAAAAGTGCCTAATTCTGCTGCTTCGATGGCAAATGCCAACTGATCTTTGCTTTCTTCCAGTTTTTTTCGTGTGAGGAATCTATCGGTTACATCCATCGCCATAATCAGCAGGGCCTCTGTTTCGCCCAGCTCATTTTTTAATGCCCTATAACTAAAATCGACATAAAAGGTTTCGAGATGATCACCTCTTTTTCTAAGAACTTTGGCTTCCTGTTCTGCATGCGTTTCTCCTGTTTTGAAAACATGATCGAGTAACTCAGGGAAAACCTGTCCTTTGAGTTCCGGTAAAAATTCGAGAAGCGGTTTACCTATAATGGAACTGTCTTTACCCCAATACTGGAAAGCCAGATCATTTGCCATTTCCAATATCATTTGGCTTCCGGTGAAAACTGAAGTAGCAACAGTGGCTGCTTCAACGACTGAGCGGATGCGTTTTTCTGAAGACCTGAATCTGGAAACTAAATGAACCTTCTCCGTCGTCTCCATACAGGTTACCAATATGCCTCCCGGTTTACCGGATTCGTCGAAAACGGGACTATAACTAAATGTCCAGTAAACATCTTCGATTTTTCCATTTCTATAAATGGGGATCAGTTGATCTTCACTCCAGGTTGCTTCTCCTCCACCCATCACCTGGTCGATCAACGGTTTTATGATATGCCAGATTTCCGTCCAGGCCACAGCTGCCGGTTGTCCTAAAATAGAGGGATGTTTACCATTCATTCCCAGGCTCGGGCGGTATGCGTCGTTGTAAAAGCAAATCAGTTCCGGTCCCCACCAGAGAAACATGGGAAACTTGGAATTAATTAAAATGCTTAAAGCGGTTCGAAGGCTTTGAGGCCATTTTTCAGGATTTCCGAGAATGGTATTGGACCAATTGTATTCCCTGATCAGAAAACCCATTTCTCCGCCATCCTTGATAAACGAAATGCCTGGTTTAGTCAAATTCTCTTTCACGGATGGAAAGTTAGGGTTTAATTAAGAATTTATCTTTTTCCGGACGTTGGGAAAGATTCAATTCCGATTGCGAAAGGGCGGCGCTGATTACTTCTTTCAGCTTTGAAAATTCGGTGGGTTTTTGAATATATAAATGGGCTCCCCCGGCATAAAGCTGATCTATTGCTTTTTGATCCGCGGAAGTTGAATAAATGATAACCGGTATACGGCTTAGTTTTTCAGATTCCTTCATTTCTTTCAAACAGTCCAGGCCGTTTTTACGAGGCATATTCAGATCAAGAAATACAATATCCGGAACAGATTTATTTCCTGAAAGTAATTGGAGAAGTTTTACGCCATCCGAAATCCAGGTAAGATGCACATCTGCAGTAAGTTCTTTCAGTGCTTCCAGAAATAACAAATAATCATCCTGATCGTCATCGGCTAAAATAAGAGAAAGCTTTTTTGAACTATTCATGTAAAAAATTGACCTCTTCCCGGGCTCCCTTTTTTTTATGAATTAATAGTAAACGTATTTCAAATTATACATACGCATCCTTTCCATGGTTGCCTGAATGAACCGTAAATTTCAGGATTTTAATATTATACTTGTGAGATATATTGCCAGGAAAACAAAAAGAATACCTAAATATAAATTACTGGTATATATTCGGGTAAATATAATAATTATATTAAATATCATTCCCGGTTTATGAAGAAAAGATATTCTTTAGTTATATCCATGTTGTTACTGGTTTGTATTTCAACTTCACAAAAACCGGCTGTTTCCGGAGGTTACCGGTTTACAATAGACCTGGTATCTGTCCATAACGATCAGGTGAAAGTCGTATTGAGAACCCCTCCGGTTTTTAAAAAGACCATCACTTATCAGTTCCCAAAAGTTGTTCCGGGCGCATATTCTGAAGATAATTATGGGAGGTATATTGAACAGTTTAAAGCCTTCAACAAAAAAGGGGAGTCTTTAAAAGTGATAAGGAAAGATATAAACAGCTGGACAATTTCCAATGCGGACAAATTATATACCCTTTCTTATCTGGTAAATGACACGTACGATGATTTTGTAACCAAGGATGCAATTTTTGAACCGGGCGGATCAGATATTCAGAAGGACACCGTTTTTGTTATCAACAATCATTGCTTCCTCGGATATTTCGACAATATGAAAAATATTCCCTATGAAGTAACCATTATTCATCCTTTCAAAATGTATGGAAGTACTGCCTTGACGGACCTGGACAAAAACGCAGGGGTTGATAAATTTATAACAGAGTCATATAATCAAATCGTAGATAACCCGTTTCTCTATACCGTGCCGGATACGACGGTCATTAAAGTGGGGAAAACGGATGTACTGATCTCAGTTTATTCTCCCAATAAACTGGTTACCTCAAAATTTATTGCTGCAAAACTAGACACCTTATTAAAAGCCCAGACAAAATATTTAGGAGGCAAACTTCCGGTTGATAAATACGCATTTCTTATTTACCTCGATGATAAAGCAGGACCTTCCGGCAGTGAAGGGGCACTGGAACATTCTTTCAGCTCATTTTACTATTTGGGGGAGCGGGATTCAGTGAGTATCTCCGAACAATTTAGTGACGATGCAGCGCATGAATTTTTTCATATCATAACTCCGCTCAGTATTCATTCTGAAGAAATACAATGGTTTGATTTCAATCATCCGAAAATGTCGGAACACCTATGGTTATATGAAGGATCTACCGAATATCATGCCCATATGGTTCAGGAAAAATATGGCTTGATTACACCCCGGGAACTTCTGGAAAGGCTGAGAAAAATGATTATTGCTTCCAGAACGCAGTATAATGATACCCTCCCATTTACAGTTATGAGCAGCGGGGCACTTTATAAGTACAAAGATCAATACCAGAATGTATACCAGAAGGGCCCTTTGATCGCCCTGTGCCTGGATATAAAATTGCTGCAGTTATCCGGCGGCAAATACGGATTTATCAATCTGATGTCTGATCTGGCCGGTAAATACGGGAAACAGAAAGGATTCAGGGATGAGGTGTTATTTGATGAAATTGGAAAACTTACCTATCCGCAAATAAAAGAATTCCTTATGGACTATGTTTCCGGTAACCAGCCTCTGCCACTGGAACAGGTTTTTAACAGCGTAGGCGTTAATTTTCAGCCGGTGGTTGAATCCAAAGACAGTGTTTTCTCCATGGGACATATTGCGATTGGATTTGATTCTGAAACGAAAAGATTTTTGGTGGCGGATACCACAGGTATGAATTCGGTTGGTAAAGCCCTGGGGTATCACAGGAATGACGAACTCTTCTCCATTAATGGGGAAGAAATGAATCAAACGAATGCAGAGAATATTATAAAAAAAGTTGGAATGAATTCGAAACCCGGGGATGAATTAATCATCCAGGTGATTCGAAAAGATGAAAACGGGATTGAAAAGAAAGTTCAATTAAAAGCTGCGATTAAAAAATTTCCGGTGATAAAATATAATGCACTTGATTTTATGGACTCACCCGACGCAGATCAGCTTAAGCTCCGTACTTTTTGGTTAATGCCCAATGGGATCCAGATAAAATGAATCGTTTTAAACGACATAATTTACCGGGATGGTTATTATGAACTCTGCCCCGTCGCCTTCTTTTGTTTCTACCTGAATATCACCCTGGTGTGCTTTAATAATGTCATAACTCAAAGAGAGGCCCAATCCGGTTCCATCACCGGGGGGCTTCGTTGTGAAAAAAGGCTGAAAGATTTTATCCAGCACTTTTTGGGGAACACCGATTCCGTTGTCTTTTACCCTCAGTTCTACTTTACCATTTAGTTTTTTGGTAGTTACTGTAATGGCAGGTTCGAATTCCGAAGTTTGCACTTTCTTTTTTTCTCCTATACTGTAGAGTGCATTATTATATAAGTTTAATAAAACACGACCCATATCCTGAGGAATTATATTTATTATACCTACGGAGGGGTCAAAATTCGTTTCCAGCCTGGCGTTGGAGGATTTGTCTTTCGCCCGGAGTCCATGATAACTTAAGCGCAGATATTCATCGGCCAGTGCGTTAAAATCAGTAGCTTCTTTTATACCGTGACTGCTCCGGGAATGCTGTAACATGCCTTTCACGATAGCATCGGCGCGTTTGCCATGATGATTTATTTTTTTTTCGTTTTGTTCAATATTGGTCATCAATTCCTGAATATCTGATTTCTCCTTATTACTCAGGTCAAGATTTACTATTTTGTCCCTCAGCTCACCGGTCATTTCCAGATTTACTTCTGAAAAATTATTTACAAAATTTAAAGGGTTTTGTATTTCGTGGGCAATGCCTGCCGTGAGCTCTCCAAGGGAAGCCATTTTTTCCGACTGAATCAGCTGTTTCTGGGTCATTTTCAGGTTCTCTAAAGATTGGCTAAGCTGTACCGTTCGTTGTGCAATACGGTCTTCCAATATCAGATTTTCTTTTTTCAGATGCCGCGAACGATATTTGGCGTAACTCCAGGCGATACCTAAAACAATCAGCACATCCAGTGTATAAGCCCATCCCGTTTGCCACCAGGGGGGGAGGATAGTAAAACTGAACGCGGTGGGTTTAATCCAGCTGCCATGATAGAGCCCCGAGACACGAAAAATATAATTACCCGGACGGAGGTTAATGTAATTTTTGCTGATGGAATTGTAAGTTTTTTCACTCCATTTCGTGTCCTCTCCCTGTAAGTTATACCTGTACCAGGTCGTGTCCTGTCGTCCGAGATTGATCTGGTTAAAATGGAACTGCAGCGCATTCTGATCATATGGAAGTCTGAGATTCACCGGCATATTATACGTATGGTCCACACTGTCCCATTTCATTTTGGCTTGTTCCGGAAATAACAGATTCGCAGGCAGTTGCCCCTTTATAAAAAAACTATCTTTTTTGTAATTCCACAGACTGTCATTCTCGCGAAGTTGTAACCAGGGATTGTCTGTAAAGTATTGCGGCTGATTAAAAATATCAATTCCTGTAATACAGATATAAGCACCGGAAGAATCGGCCACAAAATTATCCGAAATGGTTATTCCCTTGGTACCCCATAAATACTGGCCTTTTTTGGTCACTACAGTTGAAATCAGGGTTTCGTTGGGTTTATAAATACCCTGTCGTTTACCCAGCGATTCTACCCGCCATTTTTTTTCTGCTGAAAACTGGGGCGGTGAGAGGATTGATAGTCCCGTGAACGTGGCTACATATATGCGACCGTTATTTTCATTGATAGCATATATTTCATTGTTCATTAGACCTTCCCTTGTTGAAAAGGAGGTGAGTGAATCTCTTTTTGAATTAATCATAAACACACCATTACCGTTTCCAATCCACATATTCCCCTGGTTATCGGGCTTAAATATTTTATAACCATTTCCTTGTAGCAATTCATTCTTCAAAAATCTCACAGAATTTTTTTCAAGATCCAACAGATAAATTCCGCGTGAAAAAGTTCCAATCCAAACCTGCCCCTGTTGGTCCTGTTTTACGTCAGTTATGGACAATAGATCGAACTCGCGACTGGCGATAATTCTGCGAATTGTTTTTTTTTGAGGATTTAATATATTTATACCAATGCCATTTTTTGATTCAGCATCTATCCAAATATTTCCCTGTGTGTCTTCCATAAAACCAATACCATCGTCGGATGACAATCCCTGGGCTTTACCGAAATGATTCGTTTGATTGGATCCGTCTTCAATAATGTCAATACCGTTAACCGTAGAAATGATGATCCTGCCTTGTTGAATCAGAATATCCTGAACGGAATCATGATAAGGGCCGGTTGACAATTTTAAGGGCTTGATGAGTCCGGTAGATAAATTTAAAATCTTAACACTTGATTTTGTGTCTAAAGAACCGATCCAAATCTGTCCCACAGAGTCTTCCGCCAGACTTGTTATTTCGTTTTCTCCGAAATGTTTCAAATCAAGACCATTCCTGTTCAATATGTTCAGGCCGGATTCTGAAACGCCTGCCCAAATTTGTCCTAGTTTGTCTTCCAGCATGGCAAGCATAAAGTTTCCATCGAGACCATTTGTAGTATTGATAATTCTATATGCTTCATGTCGAGGGTCTATGACGATAATACCGTTTGCCTGTACGACTCTGCCATTTCCCTGCGTACCCAACAAAATATTCCCCTTTTTGTCAATCAATATATTATTGACAAAGTGTTTGTCCAGGCCCTGGTCTTTGTTGAAATATGTAATGAGTCCTTTTTTAACGTCGATTTCATGTAACTCCCCATATCGGGATGCAACCCACATGCGTTTCAGACTATCCATAGTAACTAATGAAAGACTATCTGTATACAATCCATGTTGTTTATTTAAGTATATGATTTTTCCTTTATTCAGGTCAATTATATTGATTCCGCTACCCTTTGTGCACAGCCACATGTTATTTTTACCGTCTAAACTTAAACCAGTTACCGAGTTGTCTGACAATCCGTTTTTTCTGCCGAAATATTTTATCGTTTTCATGTCGACGTCTATAATATTTATGGGTGCATTCGGATTTTCATTCACAAGCCAGATTCTTTTCCTGCTGTCTTCTTTCATGTCTATTATCTTACTCGCAACACCTAATTCGAGTTTCAGGTGTTTGATGATACCGGCCTTTTCATCAATTACAAATACGCCGTTGCCTTCGCCGATTCCAGTGCCAAGCCAGATATTTCCCTCTTTGTCCTGGAGAAAGGAGGTGACTTCAGTGTATAATGGAATATGCCAAACTAACATCATGGTCTCGCCATCATACCGGATGATCCAGTGTTCTGTTGCCATCCAGATAAAACCGGTTCTATCCTGAAACAGACATTCAACCGTAGTGCCGGTGAGATCCTGAAAGCCACCGAACTCGAATGATAAAGAAGATCCTGCCTTTAAACTGATATTTCCGGCTTTGACTAATTTAGGCGGTTCTAAGATGGAAGTTTCATACAACAATGGCTTCGACGAAAGCTTATCATAATCCCAAACTGAGTCAGACAATAGGCTCCAATCAAAAGGAACAGTTTTTGGTTTTTTTGAAAATGGTATAAACGCGGCGCTGTCAAAAATTCTGCTCGCGGGATTGGACAAATCCAGTTTTTTTATCAATGGTTTTACATCGGTCAGGCTGTCTGACCAGGGTATTTTAAAAGGTTCACTGAATTTGACAGCCCTGCTGATCGGTTGCGAAAATTCAGATTCTACGGAAAGCGGAATATCCCCGGAATCGTTTCTGCAGGATGAAATTATAAATCCTAATAAAGGAATTATCTTAATAAAAGAATGAGTTGATTTCACCCGGTTTGATTTATGTAGCCAATCTGAACCAATATTTATTTTAAAAGGGGGGAAGACATACAAATAAGCCAACTTATTTCAAAAAAAATGCTTTTTAAAGATATAGAATAATATCTAAAACGCCCTGACCAGGAACTCCAGGCGGGAATGACAAATGTCAACTGAAAAGACACGGGTTATATAAACGGGGTGTGCGGAAAGGAAAGATAGTCTAAGGCAGGTGAACAATCAGATAGGCATTAAAAGAGTTTACTTAAGCTCTGAAGGGCCGGTGAATTTTTTTATAAATTTTGAGAGATTAATTCCTTTTTTCAGGACCGGTTTGAAAATGTCTCCTTTACTTTTAATTCTATCCAAAGCATTTTCAATCGTGAAATCCCGAATTTTCAATCCTTTTTTAACCTCATCCCAATGTAGCGGCATGGACACCGTGGCGCCGGGTTTTGGACGTAGGGAATAAGGTGCACAGACGGTTGCCTGGGGGCGGTTTTGTAAAAAATCAATATACATTTTGCCTTTGCGATCTTTTACAGTTCTTTCAATACTGGTAAATGAAGGGAGTTTCTCATGAACAAGCCGGGCTATGACCCGGGCAAATTCCTTTGACTGATCATAGGTATAAGCTGCACCCAGTGGAATATAAATATGCATTCCCGTAGAGCCGCTGGTTTTAGGATAAGATTCAATATCCAGATTTTCCAAAATATCTTTGGTGACACGTGCGGCTTCAATGACTTCTTCAAATGGATTTTTTCCCGGATCCAGATCGATGATACACCAATCGGGAAAATTTTCGGTTTCCACGCGGCTATGCCAGGGATTCATTTCTATACAACCCAGGGAAGCCATATATAAAAGACTGGCCTCGTCTTTTGCAACGAGGTATTTCCGGTCCCGGCCATCGGTTTCACTGTGATACAGAAAAGTTTCTAACCAGTCCGGTGCTTTGCCAGTAATATCCTTAAAATAAAAACTGGGACCGGTAATTCCGTTTGGATGACGGTTCATGGATTGCGGTCTGTCTTTCAGATAAGGCAAAATATAAGGAGCTGCCTGATAATAATAATTCAGCATGTCCCCTTTGGTTATTTTTTCCACCGGCCAGTATATTTTCCCCAGGTTCGTGAACTTCAGTTCATGTCCGTTGATCTTTTTTATCTGTGTTTCTTCTGTCGGATTCAGAAGGGATTTTCTTTCTTTTTTACCGGGAGAAATGATGTTCATTTTACTTTTTACACGATTTGTCTTTGCGTTCGTTTTTCCAATACTTTTTGCTTTTTCCATGATAATATTTTTTGCAGATTTATCGATTCGCATTCCTACAAATGAAGGATGCCGCATCAGGCCGTCTTTGGTCATTTCAGTGAAACTCACCTCACATACCAGTTCCGGATTTACCCAGACAGCGGTGGCATGAGGGGGATTGGGCCTGAAGCGGGAAGGTTTATTGATATCCGGTAAATATTCAAAGGGAGGAGTCTTTCTAATAATCGGTTTAAACTGACGGAGCAGGTTTTTTTGCATTTCATCGTTAAATCCGGTTCCGATTTTCCCGGTATACTTCAATATTCCTTTGTCAAAAACACCCACCAGGAGGGAACTAAAACGTTTGCTGCTGTCTTCGTTTTTTGTATAACCTCCGATCACCATTTCCTGCCGCTTGTTCACTTTTATTTTTAACCAGTCCTCAGAACGCTCCCCTGGCTGGTAAAGGCTGTCGGACTTTTTGGCGATCATTCCTTCCAGTCCGAGTTTTTTCGCCGATTCAAAAAATTTTATTCCGGAATCTTCGAAAGCCTTACTGATTTTTACAATACTATTTTCAGGAATGAGTTTTTCGAGAATGGATTTTCTGTTTTTAAGTGGAATTTGCGTGAGATCATGGTTATCCAGCCACAGAATATCAAATACGTAATAGTATAATTCCCCGTCGGCTTCACTCCGCCAATTTTGCAAATCACCGAAATTTGAAATGCCGTTTGTATCTGCAACAACGATTTCGCCGTCCAAAACGGCATATAAATTCAATTCTTCCAAAGCTTTTGTTACCGGGTAAAATTTATCATTGAAAGATTTATCATTTCTTGACTTCAGTTCCACTTTGTCCCTGTTCATAAAAGCGATAGCCCGGTAGCCGTCCCACTTTACTTCATATGACCAGCCTTCCAAATCAAAGGGTTTGTCGGCCAGTACAGCCAGCATGGGCTTGCAGGTTGTCGGAAACCGGGATTTACGGGCACCCCCAGGCAACTTTATTTTTTTCGACCGGTTTTTTTTTGTTGCAACAGGTTTTTTATTTTTTTCTGACGGTTCTTTGATCAACTTTTTTTTGGATCGGGCTTTTTTTTTACCGGTTTCAGCCTTTTTTTTCACAGGGCCCGTACCATAAAAATTTGTGCTTGTTTTTTCGATCTGGGCGAGGGTTTTTTTCGAAATGACAGATTTGTCTTTCAGGGTAATGTCTTTCGCATCAGTATAATCATCTTTCACTTTAAAAAGCAGCCAGCTGTTTTCACCCCTGCCCCTGGTTTTAACCAAAGCATATTCTCCTTTTAGTTTTTTGCCATAAAGTATAAAATGAATTTTGCCGGCCTTCAATCCCTTTCTCAAATTTTTTTCCTGGCTACTTTTGTCAGCATCCCCCATTTTGGCCGGCTCAAAATATCCTTCATCCCAGACCATGACCGTTCCCGCTCCATAGCCGCTGGGAATTATGCCTTCAAAATTTCGGTAGTCATAGGGATGATCTTCCACCATCATGGCCAGCCTTTTAATGGAGGGATCCGTAGAGGGGCCTTTTGGCACGGCCCAGCTTTTTAATACCCCGTCCACTTCAAGCCTGAAATCATAGTGCAAACGACTGGCATCGTGTTTTTGAATAACGAAGCGGAGTTGTGCAGTATCTGCTTTTCCTCCGGTAGGTTCCAGACTTTCTTTAAAATTTCTCTTGGTTTTATATTTTACGAGACTCATAACGGAATGGTACTAGGAGGCTTTCTTCTTTTTGGTATTGAGACTTTCCTTTAACTGATCCAGCAGATCTCTTTTTTCGGAATGAACCACTTTCAGCGGATGTGCGACTGTTTTTTTACCGGCTGCTTTGGCTCTGATCAGTTTCATGAGTTTAGCGGTATACGTGTCTTTGTAATTTTTGATATCAAAAGGTTCAGATGACTGTTCTATCAGCGATAAAGCCATTTTTAATTCGCCTGGTTTTGGTGCAGCGTCAGGAATATCAAGGTCCTTTGTGTCCCGGATCTCTTCATGAAATCTCAAACGGTGTAATATCAGCAGATGATCACTGGCTTTTATTAAACAAAGATGTTCCTTATTCCGGAGTACAAAAGAGCCCAGGCCTGCTTTTTTGGATTTTGTGAGGGCACTGTTCAATAAAGCATAAGCTCTTTTCCCTTGTTTTTCCGGTTCAATATAGTAGGAGGTTTCATAAAATATGGGTTCGATATCTGTTTCATCAACAAAGGAATTGATCTCAATGGTTTTTGTTTTTTCCGGCATGGCTTCCTGAAAATCAGTGTCTGACAACACAACATACTTTCCATCCATATTATAGGCCCGAACAATATTGGCCCAGGCTACTTCCTTGCCCGTGTTTTCATTTACTCTTTTAAATTTAATATTGGCGTGATCCTTTTTATCCAGCATATCCAGGTCGAGCGTGCTGGATTCAACAGCACTGAATAATTTGATGGGGATATTTACGAGTCCGAAGCCGATAGCTCCCGTCCATATTGATCTCATGATAAATAAATTTAGTGTGCATACCCGGGCTAGGGGACCGGGAATTTAATTCCAATTTATAATGAACTAAAAGCATACCAACACAGGAATGGAGCCGAAACAATAATTAAGCGGATTAAGATATTATTTTTCGATGAACTGGGGAATAAATTGGACAAATCGCATCGATTTTATCAATATTTGTCAAAACATGTAGTACCATGAATTGGATAAGTTTTTGCGATAAAGATTCCGGTATAAAAAAATTCAGGGGAGTTTAATTATTTTAATCAAAACCATTTTAAAACAGGACTTATGAAATCAGCATGTATTATGCTATTGTTTTTTGTATTTAGCTCAGCTGTTTTTTCACAAAACATCGTGTTGAAACCTGCCATTGGTATAAATGTGACGAATTGGTCTAAAAATCCTTCGACCGGGGTATATACCGGACAGGTGGGTTATCAGATTGGAGGCTCGGTTGCTTTTGGAAGGAAATTTTATATTGAACCTGGTGTCTTCTATGGGCAGCAGTCCTCAAAATATACCAGCAATACAACATCCGCGGATGACTACACTTTTGATATTTCCGGAGTACAGATTCCTGTTACCATTGGGTATAATCTGATCGGTAATGAAAAAGGTATTTTTAATATCCGTGTGTTTGGGGGCGGATCTGCGTTTATTGTAACCAGTGTTACCCAGGGAGAAAAATCTGCTTATACGAGCCCGACCTGGGGCGTATTCGCCGGCACGGGGGTGGATTTCCTCATATTTTTTATTGATCTCAAATATCAATGGTCTCTGACAAATGTGTCGGAAAATACCTATGAAGTTGGCAAATCAAAAACCTTTTTGGTCAATTTGGGAGCTAAAATACCTTTATAGTGAAAAAACAATAAGGTAAGATGGCTCAGCATTTTCCCGGCATGCATCCGATTCATGCATTCAACCTGATTGCTTATATTTGTGTCCGCATCAATCCGGAGGCGGAAGGCCTTTCTTCTTAAAAATATCATTAAACCTTTTGCAATGAAAAAGTTAATCGCTTGCTGTAGTTTTATTTTCGCCTTTTTAGCCGTTTCGGCACAATCCAAAACAAATTTGAGCCTTCAGGTATCCGCTGCAGCCGCTGCGAACCGGGCGCAGTTGAAAAATTACACATGGACAAGGACCGTCCAGGTATTTATAAGCGGGGTTTTAAAAACGACCGTTGTCAGTTCCCTTTCGATCGGTCCGGATGGTAAAATGGTGACCACCGCCGTGTCATCCGTTGCAACAGATCCTCCTCCAACCAGAGGAATCCGCGGAGATATCGCCAGAAAAAAAATCGCAGAAATGAAAACCTATGTGGACAACGCAGTAACGGTAAGTATGGGTTATATCTATATGAATAAAGGAGCCATGGTTAATTATTTTGATGCAGCGAGTATTTTAGAATCCGGCAATACGATTACAGTCGTGGGAAGTAATGTTACTCAACCCAATGATCAGCTGACGATGAATATTACCGCCGGCAGCCTGGCAATCATCAGCCAGAGTTTTAAATCCACTGTTTCAACAGGAGATGCCATTGCGGGAACAGTTAACTATAAGACATTTGATAACGGACTCACCGCATTTAACAGTGGTGAACTGGATCTCCCGGCGAAGAGTATGAAGCTCATGATTTCCAATACGAACTATGCGAAAAAACTTCAATAGGAATTTCTTCTGAAATTAATTTCTGAATGAGGGCTCCTGAAAAACCAGGGGCACTTTATTTATGAGTGGTTACATGAATGGCTATTGTAATTCGTATTCTTTCATTACCCTCAATATTTCAGCCACGCCCCAGGCTTGTGCGATGCAACCCCTCGGCAGATGCGGCTCATCTCCGTCTGCAATTTCTGATACACTCCCGATACACCCTTCTTTTAAATGATACCTGAATTGATTGATCACCTCCTGTGCCCTGATTTTTGATCCATAAGTTTTTACCAGTGCATCAACATAAGGACCCAGCAACCAGGTCCATACGGTTCCCTGATGATAAGAAGAATCTCTTTTGAAAGCGCTCCCGCCATAAATTCCCGAATAGTGTATATCGTCGGGCGTCAGACTTTTCAGGCCGACCGGCGTATATAATTTTTCTTCGATAATTTTTAAAACAGATTCCGCCTGCTTGCCTTCTGTTAATGGATAAGGCAAACTGATCGCAAAAAGCTGGTTGGGTCTCAGGGTTGTATCCGGATGACCATTTTCATCTATATTATCGTACAGGTAATTCCCTTCAGCGTACCAGAATTTTTCTATAAAACTTTTTTTTGCTTTGAATGCATCCATGTTTACCCGTTCCGAATCTTCCGGCTGGCCATTCAATGAAAGCAATGAGGAGAAAATTTTTAATGCGTTGTACCATAGCGCCTGGATCTCTACCGGTTTTCCCATGCGGGGTGTAACCACCCAGTCACCGATCTTTGCATCCATCCAGGTTAACTGCTGACCCTTTTCACCGGCATATAAAAGTTCATCCGTATCCACATGAATATTGTACCGGGTTCCCTTGTAGTGCCAATTCATGATGTCTTTTAAAACCGGTAATATTTCCGATAGGATAAATTCCTTATCGTTTGTTGCCTGAAAATATTTAAAGACGGAAAAAAAATACCATAGGGTGCCATCCACATTATTGTATTCGGGCGGCTCATTGTTATCCCGGAAACGGTTGGGTAGCATGCCCATACTTACATTTTTAGCAAATGCAGAAATGATTTTTTTAGCATCCTTGTTTCTTCCCGTCCTCAGGCATAATCCCGGCAGGGAAATCATGGTGTCTCTGCCCCAGTCAGTAAACCAATGATACCCTGCAATAACGGTAGCCCCGTCCTGGCTGATACCCGTTGCCGGGTCTTGTATTGTTCTTTTCACTATGAACTGGTCTGCGGCCAGCACAAGTTGTTGTATGGTTTTATTTCCGGAATGTAAAATCAACGATTGTCTGCGTATCGTTTCTTTTTCAAGAAGCTGATGTGCATGTCGGTCAGCAGGGCTTTCTGTGGAAATGATAATACCAACCGAATCTCCTTCTTTCAGTGACAAACTAATTTTTCCATGATTGAACAGGTCTTCTTCATAGTCCAGCCCCCTGTACATCTCGACCGCATAATTAAATTTATAATACCATTCCGGCTGGTGGGCATAAGATGATCCTGGTACGGAAATATATATATCTGGTGCCCCCTCGAATGGCTTGTTATGAAAAATGCCATTTTCAAATTGAACGTCCCACCAGATATTATTATTTGCGTGTTGCAGTGAATGATATCCTCTTGCGCTGATCAGGGGTAACCATTCCAGAGAGAAAGGGGCTGCTGATTTAATTACATCATACATGATAAGTACGGTGTTTTCTCCGTGCAGCATTGCGATGGTCTTTTTTAACCGGATACTGTCGACCTCATAGGTCCATTGCGGAAACATACCTTTTGAAAACCCCTGCACATGCTGGTTACCCCGTGGATATATCGTATCTCCTTCATATTGATTACAGGAAAGATCAAAACGGTCATTCCCTATGATGATGGTTTCATCCAGTTTTGATAATAAACTCATCCTTTCAGCCGGAGGAACCGTTGCAGCCACCAGTAAGCCATGATAACGACGGGTATTACAAAAAATGACAGATGAACTGCTCCAGCCGCCCAGACCGTTTGTTTCGAGCCATTCAAGCTGGACCGCTTCATTGAAATCATCTAGTACAGATTTGTTTACTGCAAGCATTTTATGGAACCGTGTAATGGTAGCGAATGCTAAAATTAACGAATATGCAGTCCGTAAATGCGTTTCGTATCATACAGTGCAGCATGGTTAGAATTGTAAATTGTTTAGATTGTGATTTGATCCAACTGATAAATAAATCCGGATTCTCGATATTTACCGATTTGAAAGACTTTGAACCATGCATCCTTGTCCCATAAAGGTTCCTTCAAAAGAACCTGATCTAATTATTAAAATCTGAAATATGTCAGCGGCAGGTACTATAGAATTTAAACATGTGAGTTATTTATGGGATGAAGCCAGGGCATCTTCAATGAACGGCGACGAAGTTTCTTTACTGGTTTACCGCTCAAACCTGCTTGGCGCAGATCTGAGACTGACCAATTTCGGGGGGGGGAACACTTCCTGTAAAGTGCTTGCCAGGGACCCGTTGACCGGCAGGGAAACCGAAGTGATGTGGATAAAGGGTAGTGGTGGCAATCTGGGCACCATGAAAAAAAGCGGTCTCGCGGCTTTATATCAGGACCGCCTGCTGAGTTTGAAGAACATCTATCGCGGTATCGAACATGAAGATGAAATGGTCGCGTTGTTTAATCATTGTATCTATGATTTAAATTCCAAAACACCTTCCATAGATACCCCGTTGCATGCGTTTCTTCCATTTAAACATATCGATCATTTACATCCGGATGCGGCCATCGCGATAGCTACGGCAAAAGACGGACAAAATATTACGAAGGAACTATTTGAAGGAAAACTGGGTTGGGTGGATTGGCAACGGCCTGGTTTTGATCTGGGATTGAAGTTAAAAAAATGCCTGGATTCGAATCCCGGCATCCGGGGGATTATGCTTGGCTCCCATGGATTATTCACCTGGGGAGAAACGGCTCATTCATGTTATATGAACACGCTGGAGGTGATCGAGACCTGTTCGGCTTATCTGGAAGACAATTATGGAAAAAAACGGCCTGTATTTGGAAAGCAAAAAATCAAATCCCTACCCCGGGAAGAAAGGCTGCAGAAAGCAGCTTCGCTCGCACCGGTATTAAGGGGATTTTGTTCAAACAGTGATCTTCCTCAAAAACATTCGTCCGGCAGAATGGGTGTTATCGGGCATTTTACAGATGATGACCGGGTGATGGAATTCATCAATTCCAATGATCTGGAAAGACTGGCTCCCCTGGGAACAAGTTGCCCGGATCATTTCCTGAGAACAAAAATTTCACCCCTTGTACTTCATATTTCAGCGGATGAAGACTTTACGGACCTGGATTTGATTCGGGGAAAAATATCGCCGCTGTTTACGGCATACAGGGAAATGTATGCGAAATATTATAACAGCTGCCGGCATCCGAACAGTCCTGCCATGCGCGATCCGAATCCCGTCATCATTTTATGTCCGGGCATCGGAATGTTCAGTTTTGCAAAAGATAAACAGACGGCCCGGGTATCAGCAGAATTTTATACCAATGCGATCAATGTCATGAAAGGGGCGGAGGCTGTTTCATCCTATACTGCCTTACCCAGGCAGGAAGCTTTTAATATTGAATACTGGTTGCTGGAAGAGGCAAAATTGCAACGCATGCCGGCACCGAAAGCTTTGAATGGACGGATTGCATTGATAACAGGCAGTGCAGGAGGTATTGGTAAATCCATAGCTAAAAAATTTGTGGAAGAAGGTGCCTGCGTGATTCTCAGTGATATCAATACCGACCGGCTTGACCAGGCAAAAGCGGAATTCAACGGGGAGTTTGGGAAAGACAATGTGGTATCCGCCTTTCTGGATGTGACTAAAATGGAAGTTATTAATGAAACTTTTAAAATTGCTTTACTGGCCTTTGGAGGCGTTGACATCATCGTGAATAATGCCGGCATCAGTATTTCAAAACCTGTTTCAGATCATAGTCCGGAAGACTGGGATACATTGTATGATATTCTGGTAAAAGGACAATTCCTTCTTTCAAAATTTGGCGTCGAAGTGATGCGCAAACAGAAACTGGGCGGCGATATCATTAATATCGTTTCGAAGAATTCAGTGGTTGCCGGGCCCAACAATTCAGCGTATGGTTCTGCCAAAGCGGCTCAGGCGCATTTGTCCCGGCTGCTTGCTGCAGAACTTGGAGCCGATCATATCCGGGTCAACTCGGTTAATCCGGATGCGGTGATTGCGGATAGCAATATCTGGGCTGGTGGCTGGGCTGAAGGCCGTGCGAAAGCCTACGGCATCCAGGTAGATGAGTTACCGGCGTATTATGCCAGACGGACTTTGCTGGGTGAGGCCATTTTGCCACAGGATATTGCCAATGCCTGTTTTGTTTTTGTCAGCGGCCTGTTGAATAAATCAACCGGAAACGTATTAAATGTAGACGGGGGAGTGGCTTCCGCATTTATGCGCTGATAATAGCCCGGGAAAAAAAGAGTATATTTAACTTTAAGGGGTTAACGATGTGCGCTAAAATATGAAACCATGGAATCTGCTCTAAGAATTCAAACAGAGGGTAAAACACCTAAATACCTGCAGGTGATAGATTCTGTAAAAGATGCCATCCGCCAGGGGGAATTAAAGAAAGGGGATCATATTTTTTCCATCAATAATCTGAGCGATGAATACCTGATCAGCAGAAACACGGTTCAGAAAGCATATACTATTTTACGCCAGCAGGGAGTAATCACTTCTGTAAAAGGGAAGGGTTTTTATATTAACCGGATTGATATCACCAGGCCCTACCGGGTATTGCTGATCTTTAATAAAATCAGTAATTACAAAAAACAAATATATAATGCATTTGTAAGCACCATGGGGGATAAAGCCACGGTGGATCTGAAAATACATCATTTCGATACCCGCCTTTTTGAACAAATCGTTTCCAGCAGTCTGTCAGAATATGATTACCTGGTCATCATGCCGCATTTTTACGATGATCAGTGCTGGCTTACCAAAATAATTAAAAGCATTCCCGGCAACCAGCTGGTCATTCTTGATAAAGACATTCAGGATTTATATTCCCCTTACCGGGCGGTTTATCAGGATTTTAAAAATGATATCATTTCAGCGCTGGAGACCGGATTGGAATCCTTGAAAAAGTATAAAAAAATCATCCTGGTCCAGCCTAAAAAAATTCCATATCCCCCGGAAATCGTCACGGGATTTCGTTTTTTCTGCATGCAGCATAAATTTGATCATACAGTTATCCATGAAGTGGAAAAAAATACCCAGATCAATGAAAAGGAAGCATTTATAGTCATTGAAGAAACCGATCTGGTCAGACTTATCCAAAATTGCGATGCTCAAAAATTGCAAATTGGAAAGCAGGTTGGCATCATCTCATATAACGATACTCCGATGAAAGAAATTCTACAGGGAGGTATAACCGTTATTTCCACGGATCATGCCATTATGGGAGAAACTGCAGCCAGGCTCATTTTGGAAAACAGGAACGAGAAAATCAAAAATCCGTTCCGGCTGATACTCAGAAAATCCCTGTAACACATCATATGTTGAAAAGGCAATGGCTGGGTGGTTTTATCCTCTTTATCCTGCCATTTACGGCCTGTCATTTCTCCCGGGAAAAAAATCATCAGGCCATCATGGATTCCAGCGTGGTCAGGGGAAAATTGCTGGCGGAAAATTATTGCCGGTCCTGCCATCAATTGCCCGATCCCGCATTATTGGATAAAGGGACCTGGGTTAAAAGGGTATTGCCCGGAATGGGTCCGAGGCTGGGTGTCTTCATTTTCAAAGGACATGAATATCCCAGCAAGGTCCGGGACCTGAATGTCGGAAGAAAATTTTATCCTGCTGTGCCTCTGGTAAACGACCAGCAATGGGAAGATATCATCAATTATTTTTGGGTATCGGCTCCTGATTCCCTGGCTTCCATACATCGCGGGGAAACGATCCGCCAGGGCACTGACCTTTTCAGCATTCAGGTTCCGGCCATTCAGGAAAAAGAAGCATCCACCTCCATGGTGCTTTTCGATGGTTCTTCCAAAGAAAAAACAATTTTGATGAGCAGGGTGATCTCCCCCGGCATTTACAGATATAATTCGAAATGGCAATTATTGGATTCTATATTCACCAAAGGCCCGGTCGTGGATATTCTCCCGGAGGAAAAAAACGCCATTGTATGTAATATCGGATACCTGAATCCTACCGATGCCAGACTGGGTAGTATTGAAAAAATAAATTTCGGACTTAAAGCAAAAAATAACCCGGTTCCCTTATTTGAAAAACTGGCAAGGCCGGTCCAGGTGATAGCTGCTGACCTGAACAATGATAAAAAAACAGATTACCTGGTTTGTGAATTTGGTAATAATCTGGGATCACTTTCCTGGATGGAAAATGAAGGGGGCAATAAATTTTCTGAACACATAGTAAGGGCTTTACCGGGCGCCATCAAAGCGTATGTGGAAGATTACAACCGGGACGGACTACCGGATATCTGGGCCTTATTCGCCCAGGGGGATGAATGCATCATGTTATTTACGAATAAGGGCCACGGCCGGTTTGAGGGAAAAAAAGTTTTAAGTTTCCCGGCAATTTATGGGTCAACTTATTTTGAATTCGATGATTTTAACCACGACGGGTTCCCGGATATTTTATATAGCTGCGGGGACAATGCAGATTATTCCCCTGTTTTAAAACCTTATCACGGGATTTATATTTATTTGAATGATGGGAAAAATAATTTTAAACAACAATATTTTTTCCCCATGTATGGTTGTTTCAAAGCCATGGCCCGCGATTTTGATGGGGATGGAGATCTGGACATTTGTGCGATTTCGTTTTTTCCCGATCATATCCGTCATCCGGAGGAAAGTTTTTTTTATCTGGAAAATAAGGGAGGCTTTAGATTCCAGCCTTATATAATACCTGGAACAAAAGCAGGGAGCTGGTTAACCATGGATGTGGGTGATTTTTACGGATCCGGAAAACCCGATATCATTTTGGGCAATTTTAATTTTGGAAATGCAGATTCAGCAGATGACTTTAAAAAAAAGAAATCTCCGCCTTTTATCGTGCTAAAAAATATTATGGGAAGCCATAAATGATAATTCAGCGGTTGGTGCGGGTCATTTCATTACGGTGAAATGATATGAACCTGAAACGGCATCGAAGAGGGCAAATCCGTTTTCCATCCGGATGAATGACAGGTCTGAACAGTTTAACACCGGCTTTTTATTTTCTTCGATTTTTGTTACAGAACTTGCAGGAATGCAGACCCTGGCCCGGGTATTCACGGGTATTTCAACTTCCCAGTTTAAAACACTGTTTGTGAGGGTCCAGGAAGATCCGATCTTCCCCCGGATGGATTGATAATACCCTTTTGCAAAACCCAGGTCCCCGCCTGTAAATGGTTTTAGAACAATCTGATCGAATCCGATGGCTGTTTCCCCCGGATTAATGCCGAGTAAAGAACGATAGAACCACTCACTTACTGAACCAAACATGGGATGATTCCAGCTGGCCTGATCTGGTTTTTCCCAGGTTTCCCATAGGGTGGTGGCGCCATTTTTTAGCATCCATCCATATCCGGGATAGTCGTTCGTGTTGATCATGGTGTAGGCCAGGTCATTCCTGTCAAATCTCCTGCAGACATCAAATAACATTTTTGTTCCGAAAATTCCCGTACCCGGATGACCATTCATTTTTACCCGAATATCATCCAGCATCGCCTGAAAGGCCTTTTGCTTTTCTTCTTCGGGAACCAATTCATTCCATAATGGAAAAACCTGGGTGATCTGGTTACTGGAAGTATCATAAAGTCCGGCACCGGGTTTCAGATAATGACGGTTAAAAGAAACCGCAATAGAATCTGCCAGGGATTCATATTGTTCTTCATCATTCGTCTTCCCCAGTATTTTTGCAAATGCCGCCAATATCTTCACATGCTGGTAATAAACTGCTCCGCTGGTGAGCGGAATATGTTTGGGTTCCACACTCACATGATCGCCGATGCCGTGATAAATAAGATGATCTGTGGACTGGCTCCTCAGGAAGGCAACCATTCTTTGCGTTGTTTCATAATTGTCTTCGATGATTTTTTTATTTCCGTAAAACTGATAGAGCTTTAGCTGGAGGAAAGAAAATGCAAGCTGCCATTCCAGCGGGCCTGCGCCTCCGTCAAAACCTTCCGTTGTAATTCCGTTATAAGGAGCACATTCCGGCATGCCTCCGTTGGGCCGGGCATCGGCTTTGAAATCGCTGACTGTTTTCGAATAAAAACCATTCATGTCAAAATTAAACAGGAAAGCTTCTGCCGAGACGACCATGTCGGCTCCATATCCTTGTTTTTCCCGCCCGGGACAATCAGACTGTACACTGAAAATATTACTTAAGAAGGTCCATAAGGTTGTTTGCTGGATTTGATTAAAAAGCGGGTTGCTGCAATGAAATTCCCCGTTTTCTGCAATGGAAGAATTCAGCCGCAACCCTGCCAGGCTGTTTATATTTGGTTTTTCGGTAAGTCCTGTTATTTCCACATACCTGAA
>Ga0209863_10000075_pt1 | contig 60212 bp, 49 predicted proteins | sample OrgsoiDNA2013046_FD_185796 | JGI IMG/M metagenome (GOLD analysis project Ga0209863, IMG submission 185796) | Permafrost soil microbial communities from the Arctic, to analyse light accelerated degradation of dissolved organic matter (DOM) -... | ecosystem: Environmental > Terrestrial > Soil >...
ACCATAAAAAAGGTATACGGGCCATTTACTATGAAGGGGCAAAAATTCCTTGTTCAGATCCTGGCCCGTTTACCCAACACATTCTACAGAATCAGCCAGATTTTTATTGACACCTCCGTTTTCAGGTACCGTATGGCAGACAGCCTGGGCAAATCGATTCTTAATAAACTCAAAAATCACCAGGATAGTTTTGAGCACCTGGCCCAAACCTATTCCATGGGTGGAGAAAGTAAAACAAAGGGAGACCTGGGATGGGTAGCGAAGGGAAGTGTAATTCCGGCCATCGATAAGCAACTGGCCAGTTCCAAAAAAGGAGACGTATTTATGATATGGTCAAATAACGGGCTTCATATTATAAAATTGGCGGATGGGCCCAAACAGGATAACGGCGTTGCCCTGATGATGCGGGTTTTCTTGTAGACAGAGCTTTTTTAAAGAAAATAAAGAAGGCCGAGTTCATACCCTTTCAATCCCAGTCCGGAAATGGAGCCGACGCATTTGGAAGCAATAAAGGAGCGCGACCGGAATTCTTCACGAGAAGCGACGTTGCTGATATGAATTTCAATCGCGGGCGTTTTTATGGCTGAGACAGCATCTCCGATTGCAATTGAGGAATGGGTGTAGGCAGCCGCATTCAGCAGGATCCCGTCGTATGAAAATCCCACCCGCTGCAATTCGGTCACCAGTTCCCCCTCCACATTACTCTGAAAATAATCGATCTGTATTTTGGGGTATTTTTCCTTAAGTCCCTTGAGAAATTCTTCAAATGTTTGCCTGCCATAAATACCCGGTTCCCGGATTCCCAGCAGGTTTAAATTGGGGCCATTGATTATTGAAATCTTCATCCGGTAAATATATGAAATTCAAAAACGGGTAGTTCAGAGATGAAACGGGTGATATCGGACCTGCCGGGTGTTTGAGGATCCGTGAATAAGATCCACCGGCTAAAAATTTGTAATCCCCCTTATTTTTTTAATCCGATTCCTTGGACTATATTTGTCCATCTAATTTGTAGACTGCCCAAATATGTTACCTACTGCGATTTCAGCATGTATCTGCTTCCCCTGTTGCATGGGATGTTGTTGTTGAGAAGAAAAACTCAACCCCGTCTTCCTCTTTTCCTTTTTAAAACAGGTTTTTGATACATGGACACAGCAGCAGACATATTGAATTCGAAATTAAGCAGCCAGATCAGTGGTCTCTCCATCTCCGATTCACTTCATTTATTCACCGAGCTTTTCCCCGGACAGGTTTGTTTTTCCACCAGTTTCAGTATGGAGGACCAGGTAATCCTGCATCATATTGCTTCTGAAAACCTTCCGGTCAGCATTTTTACCCTGGATACAGGAAGAATGTTTAGCGAAACCTATGCGGTCTGGACGGCGACCCGGGAAAAATATGGAGTACCGATTCAGGCTTTTATTCCCGACGCCAGGCGATTGGAGATATACGTAAACCAAAAGGGTCCCAATGCTTTTTATGAATCGGTTGAAAACCGGAAAGAATGTTGTTTTATTCGGAAAGTGGAACCTCTGAAGCGGGCGCTGGCTTCAAAGAAAGTCTGGGTTACCGGCATCCGGGCCGAACATTCCGGCAACCGTAGCCAGATCAGATTGCTGGAATGGGATGAGGGCAACCGGCTAAACAAATACAATCCATTGCTTCACTGGAAACAGGAAGAAGTGCTGCATTATATTTCTGAACACAACATTCCGTATAATATTTTACATGATCGTGGTTTTGTGAGCATTGGCTGCCAGCCCTGTACCCGTGCGATCCGTCCGGGAGAAGATTTCCGGGCCGGCAGATGGTGGTGGGAAGACGCGGATAAGAAAGAATGTGGGATACACAGCAACTGATTTGGAGATTTGGAGATTTGAAAATCAAATTCCAAATCTTCAAATTTTCAAATTTTCAAATTGAAGAGAATGAGGGATTATTTAGATGAGTTAGAGTCGGAAGCCATTTACATCCTCCGTGAGGTAGCCGGACAATTCGAAAAGCCGGCGCTCCTGTTTAGCGGAGGTAAGGATTCCATTACCCTGGTGCACCTGGCCCTGAAAGCCTTTCGCCCCGGTAAATTCCCATTTCCCCTGGTACATATTGATACCGGACACAATTTTAAAGAGGCCCTGGATTATCGTGACCGACTCGTGAAAGAAATTGGAGAGAAACTCATTGTACGAAATGTGGAAGACACGATCCGCGCCAAATCCCTGAAAGAACCCGGCGGGAAATTTGCGAGCCGTAACGCCCTGCAAACCTATACCCTGCTGGATACGATCGAAGAATTCGGCTTTGACGCCTGCATCGGCGGCGCCCGGAGGGATGAAGAAAAAGCAAGAGCCAAGGAAAGAATTTTTTCAGTACGGGATGAATTCGGCCAATGGGATCCAAAAAGACAAAGACCCGAACTATGGAATATTTATAACGGTAAAATTCAAAAGGGAGAAAATGTACGCGTGTTCCCGATCAGCAACTGGACGGAACTCGACATCTGGAATTATATCCGCCGGGAAAAAATTGAACTTCCAACGATTTATTTTTCTCATGAACGGGATGTGATTTCGCATGAGGGACAACTGGTAGCCGTTTCGTCTTTTATCCAGCTTGAGGAAACGGACAGGGTTATGCGCAAATCGGTGAGGTATCGTACCGTTGGCGATATGACTTGTACGGCTGCAGTAGAATCAGGTGCCAGCACGATTGACGACATCATCAATGAGATTATCCTCACCCGGACGAGTGAACGCGGCGAAACCCGGATCGATGATAAAATTTCTGAAGCGGCCATGGAAGACAGAAAAAAGAACGGTTATTTTTAATCATCATATTATTTCAATGGACCTTTTACGATTTATAACAGCAGGCAGCGTGGATGACGGGAAAAGCACCCTGATCGGACGATTACTTTATGACAGTAAAAGCATCCTGAGCGACCAGCTGGAAGCGCTGGAAAAACAAAGCAGAAACAGAGAAGAAGGATCGATCGACCTGGCCCTGCTCACCGATGGGTTAAGAGCAGAAAGAGAACAGGGCATCACTATTGATGTGGCTTATAAATATTTTTCCACGCCAAAAAGAAAATTCATAATTGCCGATGCTCCCGGACATATTCAGTACACCCGCAATATGGTGACTGGCGCGTCCAATGCCCAGCTGATGATCATTCTGGTGGACGCAAGGAATGGAATTGTGGAACAAACCCGCAGGCATACCATCATCGCATCCCTGTTGAATATGCCCCATGTCGTCGTAGCCATCAATAAAATGGACCTGGTGGAATTTTCCCAGGATGTTTACAATAATATTGTTATTGAATACGCCTCTTTTGCCAAATCCCTGGGTTTAAAAAATGTCAGTTTCATTCCTATCAGTGCCTTGAACGGAGACAATATCGTGGACAAGTCCGGCAACATGCCCTGGCATGAAGGTCCCGGCCTGCTCGAATTCCTGGAAACCATCTCCATTGAATCTGAAACCAATCTTACTCACGCACGGTTTCCCGTGCAATACGTGATCCGTCCGCAGTCGGAGGATTTGCCTGACTATCGCGGCTATGCAGGAAAAATCATCAGCGGTGTATACCGCACGGGTGACGAGATCCTGGTGCTGCCTGCGGGGCACGTCAGCCGCCTTAGCCGCATTGAAAGAAACCGGCAGGACGTTGAAGAGGCCACAGCAGGACAAGCTGTTATCCTTCACCTGGAAGATGATATTGACATCAGCCGCGGGGACGTGCTGGTTAAAAAAGATAATCGGCCTTTACTAGGACAGGATTTGGAGGTTTTGCTCTGCTGGATGGATAACAAACCCCTGAAAGCAGGAAATAAATACCTGGTACAGCATAATAGCCGGCGGATTAAATCGGTGGTGAAGGAAATTGAATACCGGCTCAACGTAAATTCTCTGGAAAAAGAAGAAGGGATAAGCAGCGTGGGTCTGAATGAAATTGTACGCGCGAAAATCAAAACGTCTTCACCGCTGGCCTATGATCTCTATAAAGAATTGCGGGTGAATGGCGGATTGATCCTGATAGACGAAACAAGCAATGTGACCGTAGGCGCCTGCATGATACAACAATGATTTTTTAATACTGATTGGGATGAACCAGAACAAGCAAGTACAAAAAGTGATTTTTACCGGCGCCGGTCCCGGAGATCCGGAATTGATTACCCTGAAAACGCTCCGGCATTTAAGAGACGCTGACGTAATTATCACGGATCGCCTGGTAAGTGAAGTTATTCTGGAAACCTACGCAAATCCGGGTGCTCTTATATTACACGCTGGTAAACAGAGAAGAAAGGAAGGTTCAACCCCTCAGCATATTATCAATGAATTGCTGGTAGAATATGCTTTGCAGGGCAAAAAAGTGATTCGCCTAAAAGGTGGTGATGTCTCTGTATTTTCAAACCTCCTGGATGAACTGCAGGCTTTGAATAAATATGGTATCCCGTATGAAATTATTCCGGGTATTACAGCAGCCTGCGGGGCCGCCGCATACGCAGGTATTCCACTGACTGCCCGCAACTACGCGCAGGCCGTACGTTTTTTGACCCTTCATAAAAATAATACCATTCAGGCGGCTTACTGGAAAGAACTCGCGCGAACAGAAGATACCCTGGTTTTTTATATGTCCGGCGATACCACGGATGAACTCGTCAAACAGTTATTGGATCATGGAATCCCGACAGATACAGCTATTGCGGTGATCGAACAGGCTACGACCCCCCTGCAAAAAGTATTCAGCTGTCTCATCCATGAATATTCAGCGTTATTCGGAAACAGAAATTATGTTTCCCCTACCCTGATCATTGTGGGCAAAGTGGCTGCCCTGCACGAAGAATTCAAATGGAAGAAAGAGGTTGAAACGGGGGATGAATTATATTTTAAACCAGTAACAAAAAATAAGGAAGAGGAGGTAAGAGCATGATCAGCCCGGAAAAAAAGAAACAAATCAGTGAATTCATTGATTCCCTGGACAAACAGGAACAAATCTGGACAAATGGATTCCTGGAAGGCGTCCTGAACGGAACTGCATCCCCGGTTTCGCCGGTCCCGAAGGTTTCCGGAGAAAATAAAAAAATTACCATTGCATACGGAACGGAATCCGGTAACTCGAAAAAAATTGCCAACCTCTTTGCTTCCCGCGCGAAACAGGAAGGCATTCACGCGAAACTTGTGAGCCTGGATCAGTACCGTTTAACGGACCTTCCAAAAGAGGAATATTTTCTGACGGTTATCAGTACACAGGGCGAAGGCGAACCCCCTTCTTCGGCCAAGAAATTCTATGACCATATTCATCAGAACGGATTCAAACTGCCAAAATTAAAATACGGCGTGCTGGCGCTCGGCGACACTTCTTATCCCATGTTCTGCAAAGCCGGTGAAGACGTGGATCATCAGCTGGGAAACCTGGGCGGAGAACGCATCGTGGAAATCCAGCGTTGCGATGTGGATTTTGAAAATGAGGCACATAGCTGGATGAATAACGTGATTCAAAAAATCAGCGGGATCCAGCCGGCTGCCCAGCCATTGGCAAAACCTGTTAAAAAATCTTCCGGGAAAAAAATATACCAGGGAGAAATTCTCACGAATATCAATCTGAATGACCGGGGATCTTCCAAAAAAACACACCATATTGAAATTGCCTGCGAAGAGGTTTACTATAAACCGGGTGATTCTCTGGGTATCGTTCCGCATAATCCGATAGCCGCGGTGGAAGCCATAATTGCGTTTACCGGCATTGATGCGGAAAGAACTTTTGTACACCGGAACGAAACCTGTACCGCTTATGAGCTCCTGCACAAAAAGCTGAATATTGTTTATCTTCCGGAACGTGTCGTTGCCAAATATGCCGCTCATGTGGGGCTGGAAATTCAATCTGTAAAAACAGGGCTTCTCGATTTAGTGAAACGCTATCCGGTGAAAGATGCGGCACACTTTGAAATCTTCCTTCAACAACTGGAACCCACCACACCCAGGTTATATTCGATTTCTTCCTCGCTCGAAACCGTGGATGGAGAAGTTCACCTCACCGTTGCACGGGATGCTTTTTCAATCGAAGAGGAATTAAAATATGGTTTATGCTCAGACCATTTATGCAGCCTGCAAGCGGGAGCAAAGATTGATTTTTATATTCACCATAATGACCAGTTCCGGTTACCCGATGACGATAAAGACGTGATCATGATCGGACCCGGAACGGGCATCGCCCCGTTCCGTGCATTTCTGAGCGAAAGGGAATCTGCAGGGGCCAGGGGCCGCAACTGGCTGTTTTACGGGGACCAGCATTTCACTTCCGATTTTCTTTATCAGACCGAACTGCAGCAATGGATGGATAATGGCGTATTGCATGAACTTGACGTTGCCTTTTCCAGGGATCAATCCGGAAAAATATACGTACAGGATAAAATCAGGCAACGGGCGGCCGATTTTTTTCAATGGCTCGAAAACGGCGCCACGCTTTACGTTTGCGGCGCAAAGAAAATGAGCGAAGACGTAGAAAAAACGATTCTTGAACTCGTAAAAAAATCCGGTTTACAGGAAGACGCCGAAACCTATCTCAACGAATTGAAAACATCAGGAAGATACCTGAAGGACGTTTATTGAACCAACCATATGAGCGAATCCAATTTATCAGCAATAGAAAAAGTGAAACAGTCGAGCGATTCGCTCAGGGGAACGATCCGGGAAGGGCTGGCAAATGAAGTGACAGGCGCCATCAGTGAAGACGATAAGGCCCTGGTAAAATTTCATGGCATGTATTTGCAGGACGACCGGGACCGGAGAGAAGAAAGAGCTGAAAAAAAACTCGAACGTTTATATTCCTTTATGATCAGGCTGCGCCTGCCCGGTGGATTGTTAAGCGCGGATCAATGGCTGGCTACCCAGCATATAGCCGGCGAACACAGCACAGGGATAATCAAAATAACCACGCGGCAGACCATTCAGCTGCATGGGTTATATAAATCTCATATCAAACCGACCATACAGGCTTTTAATGAATCAAAACTTCATTCCATTGCAACCTGCGGGGATATCAACAGAAATGTGATTTGTGCTGCGCATCCGCAACAATCGCCCATTCATAAACAGATACACGATTTTGCTTTTAAGATTAATGAATTGCTTCTTCCAAAAACAAAAGCATATTATGAGATTTGGCTTGACGAAGAAAAGCTGGTAGATAAAAAAGATGAAGAAGATCCTTTATATCAGGATCGTTATCTGCCCAGGAAATTCAAAATCGCACTGGCCATTCCGCCAAATAATGATGTGGACGTGTTTGGCAACGATCTGGGACTGATCGCCATCATTGAAAATAATCAGCTCAAAGGATATAATATTGCCATTGGCGGCGGATTGTCCTCTACTCACGGGAACCCCGCCACCTATCCCAGACTCGCAACCGTGATCGGCTTTGTAAGCGGAGAGGAAAAAATTCTGAAGACCATATATGAAATCGTAACGATACAGCGCGACTATGGCAATCGTTCCGACAGATCCCTGGCGCGGCTGAAATATACGGTTGACAAAATGGGAATTGAATGGTTCAAAACCGAAATCGCGCGCCGCACCGGCTCAGTCCTGGAAAAAGAAAAACCATTTCAGTTCACCGACCGTAAGGATTATTACGGATGGTTCCGGAATGCTGATAAATTATGGTACTATACCCCTTTTATCGAAAATGGCCGTGTGAGGGATGATGAAAAAGTTGCCCTCAAGACGGCTTTGTATGAAATTGCTGAAACGCGTAAACTGAATTTCAGGTTCACTGCCAACCAGAATGTTATCCTGGCCGATATTCGAGAAGAGGATAAAAATTCGATTCAAAAAATTCTGAATAAATACCATATTGAAGAATACACAGATTCCATTTCTTCCTTACGGAAAAATTCCATGGCCTGCGTGGCTTTAAACACCTGTCCGCTGGCATTCGCGGAAGCACAGCGATACCTGCCCTCCCTCATCAGTAAAATTGAACCCCTGCTTAGAAAAAACGGACTTCAGGAAGAAGACATCATTTTGCGAATGACCGGCTGTCCCAATGGTTGCGCGAGATCCTATATTGCCGAGATCGGGTTTGTCGGAACTGCGTTGGGAAAATATAATCTGCAACTGGGCGGCGATCATACCGGGATGCGACTGAATAAAGTGTATAAAGAAAGCCTGGAAGAACCAGCCATATTGCAGGAACTGGATCAATTATTCGCTCGATTCGCCAGTGAAAGAATGGAAAGGGAAACGTTTGGAGACTTTGCCTTAAGGAAGCAGCTGGTTTAATTGATTATTAATTATTGATTATTAATTACTAGGGGATTTTCAATGGTACGTGACCGTTTGGGTCGGTGGTGGACCTGGCTAAATAAAAATAAAAAAAATAAATTTAAAAGTCTACTAATTTAATAGGGAATTAACTATTTTTGCTCTGGCCTTCAAAACTTTAGCTGAGACGGACTGTGGCGGCAAAAAGTAATAACGAAACACGACATGGAAAAGGGGTTAGAATTTATACCGGGTCTTGTACTGAATCGGTCCGATAAAAACCGTCTTTTCCCGGTATTTCTGAAACTCGAGGAATTGGAAGTTTTGGTGGTCGGAGCAGGAAAAGTGGGTCTGGAGAAATTAACAGCCATCCTGAATAACGCACCGGCCAGCTCGGTTACGGTGGTTGCCACTGAAATTTCAGATCCCGTAAAAAATCTGGCCGGATCCTATCCCGGAGTGAAACTAATTGAAAAAGCATTTGATCCCGAGGATCTCGATGAAAAAGAAATCGTGATCGTGGCCGTGAATGATAAGACCATCAGCAATTATATCCGGGTGCTTTCCAAGCAAAAGAAATTGCTGGTGAACGTCGCCGACTCGCCTGAACTATGTGACTTTTACCTGGGTTCCATTGTTGACAAGGGCAATCTGAAAATAGCCATTTCCACGAATGGAAAATCACCCACCATTGCCAAAAGAATGCGTGAACAGCTTGACGAACTGATCCCGGATGAAATTGAAAGTGTTATCCAGAATATGCATTCGATCCGGCAGGAACTGAAGGGCGACTTCGCTGAAAAAGTTCGCCAGCTCGACGATCTGACCAAACTACTCAGCGCCAAACAAGCAAAACTGGAATTACCCGACAGGCCCGCAGGAAAGAACTGGACGAAGATTGTTTTGTTTTGCCTGGCTGCCTTTTTATTCATGATACTGGGATATGCATTGATTTCCTATCTCCCGTTACATGATATTAGTACCGGGATAAAAAGAATTCCGGATTACATAAACATCCCCTCTTTCCTGATGATGTTGTTAACCGGATTCCTGGCCCAGATGGTCGACGGATCTATGGGCATGGGTTATGGAACCATCTCTACCACATTCCTGCTTGCCAACGGGGTGAATCCGGCCATAGTGAGCAGCCGGGTGCATACGGCCCGGGTTTTTTCCAGCGGTGTATCAGGATATAGTCATCACCGTTTTGGGAATATCAATAAAAAACTATTCAAAACCCTCGTAATACCGGGCGTGATCGGTGCCCTTGGCGGTGCGACGCTTGCCTTTTATGGACAGAAATATTCTGTCTATGTGCGCATTCCCCTTTCCATATATACATTGTACCTGGGATACTTTATCGTAAAAAAAGCGTTCAGAAAAAAAATCCCACATTATAAAATCAAAGGCGCCGGATGGCTGGCCTCCGCGGGTGGCTTTATGGATGCATTTGCCGGCGGCGGATGGGGCTCATTAGTTACAGGAACCCTTATTTCCAAAAGAAGAAATCCGCGCTACGTAATCGGTTCCGTTTGCCTCGCAGAATTCTTCGTCGTATTTGCCAGCTCCATCGCATTTTTTCTTTACTTGAAAACGTTTTTTTTAGCGGATGTTGCCGGACTGATCGTCGGGGGTCTGATCGCGGCACCTATTGCGGCCCGCCTGGTTGGTAAGATCCCCATGAAGACCATGTATGTAGCCGTCGGCTCCCTGGTCGTTCTTACCAGCATAATGACACTAATCAAAGGAATTTCAAATGTAATGGCTGTTTAAATGAATATATTTTTTATACAGGGATTTTTATATTGTCCTTTTAGTCTACCAAATTAATAGACTTTAAATTTAAAAAACTATCAATGACACTGAAACCAAGTGAACGATGTAGGCAAAACGCAAAACGCATAACGCGTAACGCTAAACGCTTAGTGTAAATCATCTTCATCTCATCATCAAACAGCTTTTAAAAATGTATCTGATCATCCGGAAAGAACAAAGAACCAAAACCATCACTTCCATTCGTTATTTACTTATTTTAATTATTTCTGTATCCATCACAAATACAGTCCTGGCGCAGGGGAATAACCTGATCTATATTTCCGGGAAGGTAACAGACAAGAACAACGGGAACCCCTTATCCGGTGTGAGTGTCAGCATAAGGGGAACCATTGCCGGAACGATCACCAGTGATTCCGGCACATTCAATCTCAGAACAAAATTCAAATTTCCACTTACGATTATTTTCACATCCGTCGGATTCCAACCGCAGGAATTTGAGGTAAAGAGTATTGATTCGAAATTATACGTCGCCCTGGAAACCCAAACCGCTCTTGGAAAAGAAGTGGTGGTGACCGCATCCCGTGTTTCGGAAAGCAGGCTGAAATCGCCGGTGGCCATTGAAAAACTCGACATCCGTGCCATCCGGGAAACAGCATCGCCCAACTTTTATGATGCACTTCAAAATATAAAGGGGGTACAGATGACCACTTCCAGTTTAACATTTAAAATTCCCAATACCCGTGGTTTTAATATTCCCAACAATTTTCGTTTTGTGCAACTGGTGGATGGTGTGGACATGCAGTCCGCCACATTAGGTGTTCCGCTTGGCAACGCGATCGGGCCCACGGAGCTGGATATTGCCAGCGTTGAAATCACCCCGGGTGCTGCTTCGGCTTTATACGGCATGAATGCGATCAATGGCATGGCCAATCTCATTACCAAAAGTCCATTTCTTTATCAGGGTCTGAGTTTGTATCAGAATACCGGTGTGAACCACGTGGATGGTATTGACGATGCGCCCAGTATCTTAACGGAATCTGCCATCCGGTATGCCAAAGCATTCAATAATAAGTTTGCGTTTAAAGTAAACTTTGGATACATGCAAGGCGTAGACTGGCGTTCCAATACAAAGACAGATCAAAATCCCAATAACTTACCCAGTGCAAATCCCGGATTTCCCGCTCTCAACGGTCCGGCTAACAATACGGCCTACGATGGCTGGAATAAATATGGGGATGATGCGCTGGCGGGCAGCAACCTGGTCTCCTTAAGCGGTCTGACCATTGATGGGAAAGCCAATCAGACCCTTCGTATTGCCAGGACGGGGTATTGGGAAAATGATTTAGCGGATCCGAAAGTGAGTAATTTGAAATTCGACGGCGAGCTGGCCTGGCGAGTTTCTGAAAATGCAGAACTTACTTACGGATACCGGTATGGAACAATGGATGGCACGTTTCAAAGAGGAAATAAAATCAGGTTGAATGGTTCATCCGTACAGAATCATCACATACAATTGCGGGGAAGCAATTATCAGATCAGTGCCTATATGTCTATCGAAAACACCGGCCATTCCTATAATATAAAACCACTGGCAGATAATATGGACCTTCATACCGGAGGCGCTTCGGATACGAAAACACCTACGAGTTGGGGAACAAAATATAAAACTGCACTTACCCAGTATGCCGCGAGTCATGGCGGCGCTTTAACTTCAGAAAACCTGGCCGCTGCCAATCAATACGCGCGGGCACAGGCAGATGCAAGCCGGGTACAACCCGGAACACCCGCATTCAAAGCACTCATGGACACCATCATTAATATTAATAACTGGGATATCAAGGCAGGCACCACACCGGACGCACCCGTAACCGGGGGAGCCGCACTCTGGCAGAGAAGCCGTTTATATAATGTGGATGGCCAGTGGGATTTAACGCAGTATACAAAATCGTTTAATTTACTCGTTGGCGGAAACGCGCGGCTGTATGATATCATTCCGGATGGAAATAATTTTGTAGATTTTTCCAGGCCCATTGATCAACGAAATAAGAAACTGCCAAATGGAACTTTCGGAAGTCTCGTGGCTTATAAAAACATCGGGGGATTTTTCCAGGTCACCAAGACCCTGTTTGATGAAAAATTAAAATTATGGGGATCGCTGCGTATTGACTATAACCCTTATTATAAACCCATTTGGACCCCACGCCTGGCTGCCGTTTATACATTTAAGGAAAAACACAATTTCCGGTTTACATTCCAGGAAGGATACCGGTTTCCTGCCCTCTTCGAAGCATTGTCCTTTGTAAATAATGGCCGCGTGCGCCGTGTGGGCAGTCTTCCTTTTATTAACGACGGATTGGGTTATCTGCAAAACAGTTATACCCAGCAATCCGTGATCAATTTTAATGCTGCTGTAAGTGCCCAGGGAAATTCGGATGAAGTTGCACTGAAAAACAAGAATTTGCTTGTAGCGGCCAATCTGCCGAATGCAACACCCGAAAAAATAACTTCATTCGAATTCGGATATAAATCTGTTTTGCTGGATAATTCACTGGTGGTTGACCTGGATGCCTATGTGAATCAGTACAAAGGATTTCTCGGGCAGGTACAGGTCTATGTGCCGAACGGGGTGAATATTAGCACCGATGCCGGTGTGTTGGCCATGCTGGACCGCAACCGGGATCCGACAACCGCCGCCGGGGGCAATGCGGCCAGCCTGGGACAGAGTCGTTACCGTGTTTATACAAACGCCGTTAGCACGTACTATAATTGGGGCTCAGCACTGGCCATTACCTATAATTTTTATAAGGCGTACACGATCAATGGAAACCTGAATTTCAATAATATGAAAGCGAGCAATCCAAACGATGTTTTCGTTACCGGATTCAATACGCCGCAGTGGAATACGGCTCTTTCCTTCGGAAACCCGCAAGTGGTAAAAAATACAGGGTTCAATATAACCTGGAGATGGCAGGACGCATTTTTATGGCAAAGCCCTCTTGTAAATGGTAACGTAAGTGCTTTCAATACGATCGATGCGCAGGTGAACTACCGGTTTCAAAAGCAGCATACGACCGTTAAACTGGGCGGCGCCGACCTCTTAAATCACCGGTACCTCCAATATGCCGGCGGACCTACCCTGGGCGCCATATATTACGTGGCGGTGACCGTGGATGGGCTGCTTCAGTAATTTGCTAATGTGCTGATGTGCCAATATGCCGATGCCGGTATGCCGATGTGCCAATGTGCCAATATCTCTATGTACAAATTTGGGAACTCTATTGTACATTACCCATTGGCATATCGGCACATCGGCATATTAGCATACTTGTTTTTCGAACATTTCGGTTATCTTTGTGTTGTTATAGAGTAATAACGCATGAAAAACAGGATGTTCCCAATTTGCTGTTGTTGTTGTAATGCAAACCGGATAACCCGGGTGGGGAATATTCTATTATAGACAGAAATAAATATAAAACTATACAGAAGCTCCACTCTTGTGGAGCTTTTTTATTTTAATTATGCCCAGTACCACCTCCATTGCATCGCCCGGCCTGAAAGAAAAACTAAACGCCCTGCGTTTGCAGATCGGCCATACTCCCCTGCTGACATTTCCGGAAATTTTTCGGAAAGAAAACGTCATGATTTATGCCAAACAGGAATGGGAGCAACTTTCCGGTAGTGTCAAGGCAAGGGCAGCCTTTGCCATATTCAGGGATGCCATTGAAAAGAAACAGCTCCATCCTGGTAAGATCCTGCTGGACGCTACCAGTGGTAATACGGGTATTGCTTATGCCCGGATCGGAAAAATACTTGGGATACGGGTGCTGCTTTGTTTACCCGAAAATGCTTCCGCGGAGAGAAAGGAAATACTCCGTTCCCTCGGTGCTGAACTCATCCTGACTTCCCGGTATGAAGGAACCGATGGCGCCCAGGAAATTGCCCGGTCCATGGCGCAAAAATCTCCCGGGCTTTATTTCTATGCCGATCAGTACAAAAACGAAAATAACTGGAAAGCTCATTATGACGGTACCGCCGTGGAAATATTAGAGGATGTTCCCGGTATCACCCATTTTGTAACCGGGCTGGGGACTACCGGTAGTTTTGTAGGCACCGGCAGAAGGCTTAAAAAAGAGAATGCAGCCATACGCCTTATTTCCCTCGAACCCGATAATCCCCTGCATGGTCTGGAAGGGTGGAAACACCTGGAAACGGCCATTGTTCCCGGAATTTATGACCCTGGAATCGCCGATGAAAATCTGGAGATTTCAACTGAAGACGCATACGAAATGATCATACGTGTAAAGCAAGAGAAAGGTCTGATGCTGAGCCCCTCTTCCGCGGCCAATCTCGTGGGTGCCATACGGGTGGCTTCAGCCATTGAAAAAGGAATTATCGTCACGCTGCTCCCGGACAATGGAGACAAGTATGGAGAAGTCATCAAAAAATTGTTTTCATGATTTTCATCGAACCAGTTTCTCTTAACCGGATGAAAACACATGCCCTCCTCATTTTTCCGGATGAATGCTGCGGATTCTTATATGGCACCGAACAAAATAATGGTGAGCGGACAATTTCAGAAATCAGAGAGGTAAATAATTCCAAACCCGGAGATAAAAAACGTCGTTTCGAGATAACGGCCAGGGATTATATGCAGGCAGAACAATGGGCCCTTGACCATAACCTGTTGATGTTGGGTATTTATCATTCCCATCCGAATCATCCGGCCATTCCTTCGGAACATGACCGGGTTGCGGCCCAACCTTATTTTTCTTATTTAATTATTTCCGTGATGCAAGGCAGGATCGAACATATCCGCAGTTGGCGCCTGAATGACAAGTCTCAGTTCGAAGAAGAGAGTTTTTCACCAGTTCATTTAAATCAATCCATATAATGGCAATAGTAATTATTCCAACACCACTCAGAAAATTTACCAATCAAACGGCCAGACTTCAAGTTGAAGCAGGAACTGTCGGGGAAATCATTGAACGCCTTACCCTCGATTTTCCCGAATTAAAAAAACATTTATTGGATCCGCAGGGCTCCCTGCGCTCATTCGTAAACATATTTGCAGGAGATGATGACATCCGCGACCTGCAAAAAGAAAAAACACCGGTAAATACTTCAACCGTCATAAGTATTGTACCCGCCATCGCAGGCGGTAATCATTAAAAAAATTATTATGGCAATCCAGGATATTCAATTCAGTAAAGAAGAGCTAGCCCGTTATAACCGGCATATCATTATTCCGGAATTTGGCGAAGAATCACAGTTAAAACTCAAAGCGGCAAAAGTGTTGATCATCGGGAGCGGTGGTCTGGGAAGTCCGGCCCTGCTTTACCTCACGGCTGCCGGCGTGGGTACCATCGGTATCGTGGATTTTGACGTGGTGGACGACAGCAATCTGCAAAGACAGGTTTTGTTCGACATCCATGAAATCGGGAAACCCAAAGTGGAAGCGGCCAAACGAAGATTGGAGGCATTGAACCCCCATGTGCATTTTATTTTACACAATACCCATATCAATTCAGGAAATGCCCTGGATATTATAAAGGATTATGATGTGGTGGCTGACGGAACGGATAATTTTCCAACCCGCTATCTGGTCAATGATGCAACGGTTCTGCTGGATAAACCAAATGTTTACGGGTCCGTTTTCCAATTTGAAGGACAGGTTTCCGTTTTTAATTATGTGAGCTCCAAAGGAGAACGAGGTCCCAATTACCGGGATCTTTATCCGACGCCTCCTCCACCCGGCCTGGTTCCCAGTTGTGCGGAAGGAGGTGTGCTGGGTGTGCTTCCCGGGATCATCGGCAGCTTGCAGGCGCTGGAAGTTATAAAAATAATTACCGGTGTGGGAGAACCCTTATCCAACAGATTCTTCACATTCGACGCTTTGAATTTCGAAAACCGTACGTTTAATATCAAACGCCGGGAAGATAATCCGTTGAACGGACTAAATCCAACCATTCATGAACTGATAGATTATGAACAATTTTGCGGCATGCGGGCAGTCGAAGAAAAACCTGTGAAAGAAATCACCGCAAGGGATTTGTACGATTGGCAAGTGAAAGGAAAACCATTTAAACTGATCGACGTGCGTGAACCCTCAGAATATAAAATCGTTCAGATTGGCGGAGAACTTATTCCACTGGCTAAGGTCTCTGACCACGCTGATCAGATCCCCCGCGATATTGATGTGGTAGTACATTGTAAAGCCGGAGTCAGAAGCCTGAAGGCAATCCGTGAGCTGGAAGAAAAGTTCGGGTTCAGTAATCTCTATAATTTAAAAGGCGGCATCCTGGCCTATATCGACCAGGTTCAGCCTGAACTGACACGCTACTAACGCTTAAAGCCAAAAGCGTAAAGCCTAAAACTGATTGTTGGAATTTAAAAATGAATAAATTTCCATTCCTTCATTTTGAACATTACGTTTCTGAAAGGAAGTTTTAAGCTTTACGCTTTGGGCTTTAGGCTTTAGGCTTAGATGGCTTTTGGCTTAGTTGGCTTTAAACTTAGAATGCTTTCGCCTCCGTCTTACTCCGATTATACGCCGAATAGCCCTTTTCTGCTACGTCTTCTGTTTCAGATTTCAGAGAAGAAAATTTTTCTTTTACGCCATCCACCAGGTCAGTGAATTTACCCTTCAGGTTATCTGCGAGGTCATTGCTTTGTTCTGATATTTTCCGACGGGTTTCCGTTCCCTTGTCCGGCGCAAACAAAATGCCGAGGGCCGCTCCCACAGTAGCACCTGCTACAAATCCTAATAAAGTTTTGGACGTACTCATGTTATTGATTTTAATGATTTAATATAGATCCCAATAGTATATCTAAAATCCTTGCCAGAATTAATAAATATTCAAAAAACTTTTATAAATCTATTGAACAGATTGGGATAACGAAGAATTAACTGCCAGTTTTTAAAAGCGTGGCGTACAACATCCGGATCTGTGAAAAACAATGTAACAAACCGTTTTGCTGATAACGTATCATTTGGCGGATCGTATCATATAGGAATGGTTCATTTAAAACGTCCCGGTATGTCTTCATTACCATTTGTTCTTCCAGGTTCAGCATTAAAAAGATCTCTGATTTATTTGGCAATTCCATGTTTTCTGCCGTCTCATCTACCCGGTTAAAATCCGATTTTATCCGATCCTGTAATTTGCCGCCCAGCGTTTCAATATGCGCTATCAATTCATTTGCATATTGCTTGCTTTCCTGGGCCAGCCCAAGAAGTGATAACTTCAGTTGTATATTTTGAATCCTTTGGGCTACCTGCTCATAATTATTTTTAACTTCCTGTAGTGCGTTCAGCAGTCGTGTTAGTTTATCGAGAATGATACCCGGTGTTTTGTGAGCAATAGGTGCAATCATAATATAGGATTTTAATATATCGCACAACAGTTATACCAATTTACTTATTATAAATGGATTAGCAAAAAAATAACTGTTATATGTGAATATAACAGTTCAATGTTTGCACTTGCATGTATCAATCTGCGGATCCGCGAATTACCTTCAGCAAAACAACTACAATAGCGATGACCAGAAGAATGTGAATGATTCCACCTGCATGATAACCCAGGAACCCGATTGCCCAGGCGATCACGAGAATGACGGCAATGATGTACAGCAGATTTCCCATAATGTTGATTTAAAGATTGAAGATGTTTTTGATGGCCGCCTTATCCTATATATAAAATATGGCCACCCGAAATATAAGACAAAACGGACTATTTTCTATCATCCTATCGATTATCCCAGGGGATAAAATCCGTGAAAGTGAAAATAAATCTACAATTCGGGGAAAGATTCAGACAGGGTCAGTCCTTTATCTTGTCCAGGGTTTTATTAATTAACTCAAGGCTTAATGGCTTACCCAGGAAATCATCCGCACCCCGTTGAAATGCCTTTTTTTTATCCATTGGGCTGTCATTAGCAGTAACCACAACAACCCGGGTCCCGGGAAAATTCTTCTTTAAATAAGGAATGAAATCAACACCCTCACCGTCTGGTAACGAATTATCCAGGAAGATCAGTTCGGGCGGATCCGCCTGAACTGACATGACGGCTTCAGCCAGGTTTTTTGCATATCCGGTTTGAAGATTTCTCTTAAGCAGAATCCTGCTAAATAGAAAACGGACATCCGGTTCATCGTCAACAATTAATACTTTTGTTTTCCCCCTCTCACGCATACTCTTCTGCAATTTAACTATCGAGTCAATTCTCTTGCCAATATCTGGTACGGCATTTGGATTCAGCTATGCTAATAAAACAAGCATATGATAAAGCCTGCTGAAATGACTACGTTAAGTCAGGTTATTGAAAAGCTGAGGTTGAAACGCCAGGACAATGAATATATCCTGACTCCTGAAGGTTTCACCATCGGTAATGGCAAGTATTATCAGCCAAATGACCTGAAAATCATAAAAACCTTCCGTTTTGAGGGCGAATCCGATCCTTCTGACTCAACCATACTCTATGTTATGGAAAGCAATGATGGAACCCTTGGATATAGCGTGGATGCCTATGGCGCCTTCAGCAACCATGACGACGTGGACTATGACGGTTTCATTGTGAAGATTCCCGTAGAGGATCGGGATGAACAACTCATTTTTTCGGATTAAATTCCTTTCTTCCCGGGCCCGGCCAGCCGTTTTATTTACAATAGCCCCCATAGCCACCGGCAATTTTCCGCCCGGGAATCAAAGAGGCAGAATCTTACGCCTCCCATAATCATGTTTTTTCCTAACATTCAATTTTCTTGTCATGCGTTGTATTTTTGTTTAATGGTCATGCTGAAACAGCTACTCATTTTATTCTTTTTGAATTTATTTTTTTATTCGGGAGACGCCCAACAAATAAAATTACTCGATTCGGGCAAATCCTTTTCATTGCGCGGTTTATGCGCAGTTTCAGATCAGACCCTCTGGGTCAGCGGATCCTCGGGTAGTGTAGGCCTTTCTACGGATGGAGGGCAAAACTGGAAATGGGTATCTGTGCCGGGATATGAAAAATCAGATTTCAGGGACATAGAGGCTTTCAGCGACCAGGAGGCCCTGATCATGGGTATAACAAGTCCGGCTGTTATCCTCAGAACCACGGACGGAGGAAAAAGCTGGATAAAAGTATTTGTTGATACGGCGAAATCAGCGTTCCTGGATGCCATGTATTTTTTTGGTGACCAGGGTGCAATTGTCGGTGATCCGGAGTCCGGAAAAATCTTTTTTGCTGAAACGGCCGACGGCGGCAAGACCTGGAATAAAAAAAACCCATGGGGACCCCGTCCATCCGCGCCTGCTGATGCCCCGGCTGTTGGCGAATCATTTTTTGCGGCCAGCGGATCAAACCTCGTATTAATTCCTCGTCCCGGCTATGTTAGCCGTTTTGCCAATGCGCTGGTGTCCGGAGGAAAAAAATCCTGTCTTTACTATCTGTCCGGCCGTTATCCGTTGTTGATAAATCAGGGGGCTGAAACCACGGGAGCCAATTCCATCGCCCTGGATCCTTCAGATCCGAACCGGGCTTTTGTTGTCGGAGGGGATTTTTCGCATGACACTCTCCGTTATAGGAACAGTCTCCGGATCCGCCTTGATCCATTCAGCCAGGAATCCCCACTTGATCCGCCACATGGATACCGGAGTTGTGTGGAATACCTGAATGACAATCAAATGATTTGTTGTGGCACAACCGGCGTGGACATATCAAATAACGGCGGTATGAATTGGAAACTGATTTCAAACAAAGGCTTTCACGTTTGCAGGAAATCAAAGACTGGGAGGTCCATCTTTCTGGCAGGTGCACATGGAATCATTGGGCGGCTGGAACCCTGGCCCATACCTTAGCACCAGGCCAAAACTGTATACTGAATTTGAATTACATTTACAAGAACCTCGAAATGTAATATATACATGAGATTTGATGAAGCGCGCGCTTTTTTGCTAAGCAAACTGGAAAATGAACTGCCGTCTGATCTCAATTATCATAATGTACATCATACCCGGGAAGTATTGGTGGCCACGGAAGAAATCGCGGGCGCGGAAGGCATTGCAGGGGATGATCTAATGATACTGCTAACTGCTGCCCTTTTTCATGATGCCGGTTTTTTACAGGTTTACGACGGACATGAATCTGCTTCCTGTCAACTGGCAAAGTCGATCCTGCCGGAATACGATTACGCGCCTGATCAAATCAACGAAATTTGCCGGTTGATCATGGCCACCCGGATCTCACAAAACCCATTGGATAAAAAAGCTGAAATTTTATGTGACGCGGATCTTTATTATCTGGGTACAAATGAATATAAGGAAAATGCAGAGAGCCTCTTCCTGGAGATGCAAACCGCGGGAATTATCAAAAGCAGGACAGAGTGGACAGAAAGACAAATTAAGTTCCTGGAAGAACATGTTTATTTTACACAGTCAGCGATCGACAGGCTTTCGGCCGGGCAACATCAAAACCTGGTTTCTCTGAAAACCGAACTACAATCCGCTCATTCGGTAACCGGCCATCAAAAATTCTATTTTTCTGACCTCATCCTCATACTGATAGGCGTGGTAACCGCTGCGTTTGCGTTAAAAGGTTTTCTGGTACCCAATAATTTCTTTGACGGGGGTATTACAGGAATTTCCCTGCTTATTCATGAAATTTATCATTTCAACCTCGCTTATGTGATCGTAATCGTCAATCTTCCTTTTGTTTTGATGGGCTTATACACGATCAATAAACATTTTGCATTGAAAACATTATTATGTATCATCCTGCTTGGGCTTTGTTTATACCTTCCCTATCCTGTTATTACTTCAGATAAATTGCTCGTTTCCATTTTTGGTGGTTTTTTTCTTGGCATCGGTATTGGCCTGACCATGCGGGCCGGATGTGCTGTAGACGGAATAGAAGTGCTGGCATTATATACCTGGCGGAGAACCAGTTTCACGATCAGTGAAATTATTCTCGCTCTCAATATGCTCATATTTAGCATTGCAGCATTCCGGTTTGGCATCCAAACGGCGCTTTACTCCATGCTTACTTATTTTACTGCTACGAAAACTATCGATTATGTGGTAGAAGGCATCGAAGCCTATATGGGAGTAACGATCATTTCGGGCAAAAGTGAAATAATCAAACACAGGCTCGTAAACGAATTGGGTCGCGGTATTACGATATATAAAGGGGAAAGAGGGTTTTTGCCCGGTAAATTTCATATCCATACCGATGCAGACATCATTTTTACTGTTATCACAAGGCTCGAACTGCGTAAATTGAAGAACCTGGTGGGTGAAATAGATCCGCATGCTTTTGTGTTTGCCAACACCATAAAAGAGGCTTCCGGAGGGGTAATGAAAAGGCGGCATATTCACTAATTGCAATAAAAACCCGAGTTCATTTTTCATTATATTTATTCCTGCCAAAATAAACGGAAATGACCCTTAAACCGCTATTCGTTTTTTTAGCTTGTTTATTTTTTTGCGGATGCTGGTTCTCCAACCGGTCAGTCCCCATGCCGTTAAATGAAGCAGAGTTTCCCAAACCTGTAAAAAAGCCTTTGAAATTTTCGGCCCCGAGAAAAGTCAAATGGAACGTTGTTCCTGCCGACAGCATCCATCCCGGACATATTTATCCCTTTGATATTGACAAACTGCCATCTCAACGATTTAATCCGGGTGGCTTGAATCCATTGCCAATTCCTGCACCTGTAATCGCCTTTCATTATAATGCCCTGCCCGACACCATACTGAATCTGGATATCATTCCATCTGAACCGCTTGTTTTTAAAAGTTCTTTGTCAGGTAAGCTAAAGAAAGTAATTCTGGGTCAACCCAAACTGAAAGCAGAATCTTATCAAACTTCTTTCCAATATAATGATGACCAGGGATTTCCGGGGCAGTCGGTTCGAAGCACTTTGCATACCCGGGAAGGAGTATGCTGGATCTCAACGAGCGGTGGGCTGTGTACATTAAATGGTGAATCTTTAGAGGTTTTTCCAAACAACTATGGACAAGTTTTTTATATGGCTGAGGACACGCTCGGGCGCGTATGGCTGAGATCACAAGAAAACGGTGTTTATGTTATCGATCGGAAATCGGGCCTGCAAAATCAGATTTTAAATTTTAAGCAGGGAGTGCATATTCGAATTGACAAAAAAGGTTTTATTTGGGTCTGTGCCTTTGATGATGGCATCTATCTGATCAGTCCCGATCAGAAAACGTTCAAACATATAACTACAAAATATGGATTGAGTACCAACGCGGTGGAAGCGACATTTGAGGACAGGGATGGCAGAATATGGATCGCCCACGACAAATTGGGTGTCGATATCCTGGATCCGTCATTAAAAAAGATCAAAAGACTGGGCATCGAATTGGGGCCTGCAAATAATACCATTTATAATATCGCGGAAAATAAAGCGGGTGACATATATCTCGCCGGTCAGCGCCGGGGGATTGATATTATAAACATCCGGAAGGAAACATATATGCATCTGGACACTGCACAGGGAATCGGAAAATCGGAAATTTTTAATATGCTGGAAGATAATGAAGGCCACATGTGGGTGACTGCGGACACGCTGGGGATAATTATACTGAGTGGGAATGCGGATTCAATCGGTCATATTGGCGTCCATGAGGGTTTGGGAGAGGGATTTGTAATGAGCCTGGATAAAGACGACCAGCAACAGATGTTTGTCGGCACTATTTCAGGCGGATTGAACGTTTTTCCACCCGTTAACAGGATTGCCCATCATCTGTCAACCAAAGAGGGAATACTGGATGATAATGTCTGGGGGTTTTTAGAAGACAGCAAACATCGTTTTTGGATAGGTACCTATTCCGGTATAAATATTATTACGCCGGATCAAAAAATATATCGGCTGCAGATCGTTCCGCCTGAAGACAGAAATGACCGGACGGATGCTTTTTTACAAACCGGACCCGATCAGTTTGCCATGTGCGGGATAAATGGCGGATTAATTCTCCTGGATGAATTGAAACATACGATCGAAAAAATCGGGTTAAAGGAAGGACTTCCCTCCGCCAAACTTAGTAGTATTCTCCAGGACAGCCAGGGCATATTGTATATTGCGTCCTTTAATGCCGGTCTCATTTCATTTGATCCGAAAAAAAGAACGATCCGTTATCTGAATCAGGCATCCGGACTAAGTTCAAACATTGTGTCTTCGGTTATTGAGGAGAATCCCAGTAAACTCTGGATTTCAACATATGGTGGTGGTCTTGATATATTGGATCTAAAAGAAAATACCATCTCCACGTATTCAGCAAAGGAAGGTCTAAGCAGCGATCAGACAGTTAGTCTTTTCCGGGATAGTAAAAACAGGATCTGGGTTTCGACTGAAAAGGGATTGAATCTCCTGGATCCCGTTGGGGAAACGAATACGATCTTTTCCATGTCAAACGGAATGCCTTCTACCGGAATATATAGTTTGACTGAAAAAGGGGGCAGCATCTATGCCGGAACCGGAAAGGGGCTTACGGTACTGAAGGAAACCGAAAAAACCATTTCCGGATCAAAAGAATCTTCCTGGAATCTTCACACATATGGTAAGTCCCTGGGCTTCCCCTTTCTTGATTTTAACGGGAACGCCGTTACAGTCACGCAAAGAGGCCAATTCTGGTGGGGTATTATCCCCGGAATAACAATGATGGATGAATCCGCATGGAAACCAGACTCCTCCCAGGTACCGGTCCAGGTTATTGGAATGGACCTGATGGGAAAAGCGCAATATTTTATAGACCCCGGCGTAATCAAAAATATTGATACGATTTGGAGTGATAGTAAGGATACATTTTATCTGAGAGATTCATTTGATGAGCTTAATACGGATAAAGAAAAGGGCATTGAATGGGAAAGTCTTTCATCCCTCAATTTGCCGGTCGATTTTTCCCTGCCACATGACCTGAATTATCTTCGCTTTCGTTTTGGCAATTTCCTTCCTCAAAATGCAGGTGATTATACGTATCATTATATTTTGGACGGTGTAGACGAAAGCTGGAGTGCACTTACCGATCTGCCATATTCTGAAAATTATAATAATATTTCACCCGGACACTATACTTTCCGTGTCTCTGCAAGGAAAGGTAACGGACCCTGGTCCCGACCCTCCGAATTCCAATTCCGGATCAGGCCCCCCTGGTGGTATTCCTGGTGGGCAGAACTCCTCTATTTAATGATATTTGTCGCCGCGATCAGATTTTGGGTCAGTTACCGGTCCCGGCGCCTGTTAAAAGAGAATGCAAGGCTCGAACAAAAAGTGACAGAAAGGACGACTGCACTCACCAATTCATTGGAAAATCTCCGGCAGACACAAAGCCAGCTGATCCAGGCAGAGAAAATGGCTTCGCTGGGAGAGCTCACGGCCGGCATCGCCCATGAAATTCAGAATCCTCTGAATTTTGTAAACAATTTTTCGGAAGTCAACACAGAATTACTCGAGGAAGCCGGTAAAGCGCTCAATGGGGGAGATATTCCGGAAGTAAAAGACATACTGAAAGACGTTGAAATGAATATGGGCAAAATTACTTTTCATGGAAAACGGGCGGATGCCATCGTGAAAGGTATGCTCCTGCATTCCCGGGCGAGCAGCGGCCAAAAAATCCCGACGGATGTGAATGCCCTCGCCGACGAATACCTGAGATTAAGCTATCATGGACTGCGGGCCAAGGACAAATCTTTCAATGCCCAATTCAATATGGAGCTTGATGAAAATGTGGGTCAGGTTCAACTCGTGCAACAGGATATCGGACGGGTATTGCTCAATCTTTTCAATAATGCTTTTTATTCTGTAACGGAAAAAAAGAAATTGTCACCGGATGGTTACCAGCCCACCGTAACCGTGAGTACGAAAAGGAAAAAGAATTCGGTTGAAATCAGTGTCCGGGACAATGGTCAGGGAATTCCGAAAAAAGTAATAGACAAAATATACCAGCCCTTCTTCACGACAAAACCCGCGGGACAAGGCACGGGCCTGGGTCTGTCGCTCAGCTATGATATTATTACGAAAGAACATAATGGGAAAATTGACGTAACAACAAAAGAAAATGAATTCACTGAATTTATTATCGAGCTTCCGGCTCAGCCAGCGGCTTAAAAAATAAGATAAACAACAAAAACACGGATACATGAAAATTCTCGTGGTAGATGATGAACAGGATATAAAACAATTGTTTGAACAACGTTTTCGTAAAGAAATTAAATCAGGAGAATTTAATTTTGTTTTTACTTTTTCTGCACCCGATGCTATTGAATATTTAAACCGGACCCAGCACGAAGTGGTGCTGATCCTTTCCGATATCAACATGCCCGGTATGAGTGGCTTTGAATTGCTGAGAGAAATCAAAAATAAATTTAAATCACCACCACCCATTGTGATGATGATCACGGCTTATGGTGATGATGAAAAACACCGGCTATCCATTGAACTGGGTGCCGATGATTTTCTTACCAAACCGCTCGATTTTAATCTCCTGAAAACAAAACTTAAATCCCTGGAATAATGGCAAAAATACTCGTGGTAGACGATGAACCGGATTTAGAGGTTCTGATAAAACAACGTTTCCGAAAACAAATCAGGGACAGGCAATATGAATTTTTGTTTGCAGTAAATGGCACGGATGCATTGGAACAGATCCGGGGATCCGAGGACCTTGACATCGTTTTGAGTGATATCAATATGCCCGAAATGGACGGACTGACATTATTGGAGAAAATGGGCCAGATGAACCCGATCATAAAAGCTGTCATCGTTTCAGCCTACGGTGATATGGAAAATATTCGGGTGGCCATGAACCGGGGCGCCTTTGATTTTATTACCAAGCCGGTCAACTTTGAGGATCTTGACCTGACGATTATCAAAACCATCCGGCATGTTGCCCAAACGCGTCAGACAATGAAAGCGATCCGTGAGAATAATATTTTACGGATGTACGTGGACGAAACCGTGCTGAATTTTATGAGCCGTCCGGAATTCGAATCCACCTTATTAAAGAATGAAACGATAGAGGCTTCCATCGCCTTTATTGATATCTGTGGTTTTACTGCAATCACGGAAACCGAGCAGCCGAATGTAGTCGTGAATATGCTCAATAATTATTTTGATATTATCGTAAAGGAAATCATCGCCCAGAATGGGTACGTAGATAAATTTATCGGCGACGCCGTGTTAGCGGTTTTCCGGAACGAATATCATCTGGACCGGGCCATCGATGCCTGTCTGGCGGTCAGAAGCCAGATCGAAAAATTATTACCCGACCCGAACGGACTTGGGTTTAAACCTAAGGTATCCATTGGTATTCATTCCGGCGAAATGATTTGCGGAAATATCGGCTCCGCCAGTCTGCGCCGGCTGGACTACACCGTTATTGGAGACGTTGTGAATACTGCACAACGTTTGCACAGCGTCGCGGAGAATGGTCAGATCATCATCGCAGAATCCTCCTATGAGAGTATAAAACAATCTTTCCACTGTAATAAACTAAAAGAGGTTCAGTTAAAACACAAAGCGAAGGCTGTACAGCTTTATGAGGTCGTGTCGTGAGAGTAAAAAATTCGGGAATTTGAGAATTCGGGAATTTGGAAGGCAATTCTCAAATACCCGAATTCCCGAATTTTCATGAGACTTGCGTACTCAGCGACCTGAAATCCACCGGAACCAGTTTGCTCACGCCCGCTTCCTGCATGGTTACACCATAAATAACATCCACGCTGCTCATTGTCATTTTATTATGAGTAACAATGATGAACTGGGAGTTATCGCTGAACTGGCGGATCATATTCGTAAACTTGCTGACATTGGCATCATCCAGCGGTGCATCTACTTCATCCAGAATGCAGAAAGGCGCTGGTTTGATCAGGTAGATGGCAAAAAGCAGGGCCGTCGCGGTGAGCGTCTTTTCTCCCCCACTTAACTGCTGAATGGATGACGGCCTTTTGCCCTTGGGCTTGGCTACAATATCGATACTGGTTTCGGCAAGGTTTTCCGGATTTTCCAACACCAGATCCGCCGTATCTTCTTCTGTAAATAAAGCCTTAAAAACTTTTTGGAAATTTTCCCGCACTTTACCGAATGTTTCCAGGAATTGTTGATTGGCAGTAGCCTCTACTTCTTGTATGGTCTGAAGCAGGGTATCTTTGGCATCGACGAGATCATTTTTCTGTTCGACGATAAAATCATACCGCCTTTTCATTTCCTGAAATGCTTCCACCGCAGTCGGATTCACTTCACCCAGGTTTTCCAACCTTTTTTTCATCCGTTCCGCTTTTTCCTGTAATTCCTCAGCGGTTTGTTCGCCGGTCCTGGCTTCATCAATGATATCATCGAGATTGATCCTGAATTCGACATTCAGTCTTTCCTTCATTCCTGCCAGTTGCAATTTCAGTTCGTTCAACCGATCCTTGATCTCTCCCAGAATATGTTCAGCATTTTCTTTCTGCCGGATCAGCTGACGAAGAGCGGTTTCTTTTTCGCTCAGATTATTTCTTTCCAGGTAATAAGCCTGATCCGCCTCGTTCAGTTTTCTTTCTTCTTCTTCCTTATTTCGCAGCATATCGGTGAGGGCAGATTCGAGTATTTGAAGAGATTCACCGCCCTCGGTGATCTGCAGCTGGGTTTGCTCGAGTTGCAACCGGTTGTCTTCAATCTGGATTTTTAAATCAACCAGTTGATTATTACGGAATTCCCGTTCCTGTTTCAGAGCCGCAATCCGGTTTTGCTGCTGGATCATTTGCAGGTTCACTTCATTAAATCCTGCCAGTGCATTATTATACGTTGTCTCTGTAATACTAAATTGTTCCTGACCGCGGGCAATTTTTTCCCTGCCCTCATTCACTTCCTCAAGCAGACGATTCGCCTCACTTCTCGTGCTTGCGATGGACTCCTGCGTCTGTTGGAGCTGATTGCGGAGTTCCAGCATGCGTCGGCTGGCTGATTCCTGAAGACCGCTGAGACCTTCTGTTTTATTCTGAATGGCAAAAAGCTGGTTGTTCAACCGGTTGATATCTTCCTGCACCTGGCGCAGGGCCTGTTCCTTTAACTGCTCATTAAACCCGATCACTTCGTTGTGGCGGGCCTGAATTTCAGTCTTCAGGCGGCTGACGATCTGTTCCCTCGTAAGTACATCCTGCGAAATTTTTTCCAGGTTTTTTGCCCGTCCGATTTTCTTTCCTTCAAACAAACCCACACTGCCCCCGGTCAGGGAATATCTGCCCTTTACATATTTGCCATGCTTTTCCAGGATTACCGAACCATTAGATTCACTATTGAACCATTCAATGGACGGTTCATTTTCCGCAATAAAAACGTGCTGCAGCAGGTATTTGGCAAGAGGTAAATATTTTGCATCCACTTCAATAACACTCAGTGCCGGCACGGTATCCACCGGTTGTTGATGCGTTTCTGCCAATTCAACCGGGAATTTATTTAGCAAAAAAAAGTTGGCTTTACCTTTTTTATTCGCATCCAGGAGATGAACAGCTTTCAGTCCCTCTTCCAGATCATTCACTACATAATAATTGAGATAAGGCTCCAGGACATTTTCCACAGCCGTCCTGAATTCTTCCTTTACATAAATGATGTCGGATAAAACCGGCGCCGTATGATTCCAATTGGGATTATTATGAAGAAACTTAACGCTGTCCGGATAACCTTCCATGGAATCGATCAGGCTTTTCAACAGGTCGTGTTCATTTTTCTTAGCATCATATTTCCGGCTTTCTTCAGCCAGTTCCTGCCGGAGCTCTTCCAGTTTTTCCTGCGTCTGCAGAATTTGTTCGCGGGTCCTTTCCTGATGTTCCTGTAATTGCCTCAGATCAGTTCTCCGGGTATCCAGCTGTTCAGCTGTTTCTTCCCGGTCAAAACCCAGTTGTTTAATTTGTTTCTCTCTCGCGGCACTTTCTTCCTCCTGCTGTTTCAATGCCCGTTCGATATTTTGAATCGAAGTATCCGCGACTGCAATGTTTTTTTCAGAGTCAAACTGGCGGCGCTGCGCCTGTGCATGGTCACCCCGCAGCTGGTCAAGCAGCAGTTTCATGTTTCCAAAAGAAGACTTTGCCTCTTCCGTTTTTTCACGGATCGCTTCCAGGTTCAGCATCAGTTGCTTCAGTTTGACATCCTCCTCTCCCACCTGGTTATCCGTAAACTGAACGCTTTCTTCCAGACCCTTTACCTGGCCCGCACCTTTTAAAAGAAAATCCTGCAGGTTGGATTCTTTTTCCTGCAGGAAATTCACGCGCTGGCCGACCAGGTTTTTCTCTCCTTCCTTATTTCTTAATTCCTGAACCAATTCATTAAACGCGTGTTGAAGCGCCTGTAATTGTTTTTCTTTTTCAATGAAGATGAGTTTATCTTTTTCCAGCGCCGCTTCCTCACCGGCGATCATTGCTTCAAGCTGAAACTTTTTATCCGTTTCAGACTCTGTTTGCGACTGCAGGTTTTTATAGCTGGAATTGAAACCTTCCAGGGAAGCTTTGGCCAGTTCAATACTCACCTCCCGGTAGTCTTTTTTTATTTCGAAATATTTTTCTGCTTTTTTGGCCTGCCCCTCCAGTGTTTTTAACTGGTTGTTGATTTCAAACAAAAGGTCTTCGATACGGGCCAGATCCTGTTCCGTCGCATCCAGTTTCTGCCGGGCTTCTTTTTTTCTTGTTTTATATATGGAAATCCCTGCGGCCTGTTCGAGCATCCGGCGGCGGCTGTTCTCTTTATCACGAATGATATCATCCACCATGGCCAGTTCGATAATGGCATAACTATCCGTGGAAATACCGGTATCCATAAATAAATTCTGGATGTCCTTTAACCGACAACTCACATCGTTAAGACGGTATTCACTCTCACCACTTTTATAAAATTTGCGGGTAACGGTAACCGTGTTGAATTCGATCGGCAGCAAATTGCGTGTATTCTCGAACGTTAGACTCACTTCAGCGAGTCCGGAGGCGGTCCGGTTTTTTGAACCGTTAAAAACGAGGCTTTCCAGGTTTTCAGAACGGAGATGACTGATTTTCTGTTCACCGATAACCCAGCGAATACTATCTACAATATTACTCTTCCCGCAACCATTCGGGCCGATGATGCCCGTAATGCCTTCATTGAAAAGGATATGGGTCCGGTCAGCAAAACTCTTGAACCCTTTTATATCTAGGCTTTTTAAACGCACGGATCACTAATATTGATAGGGGACAAACCTAATCAAATTGCGGTTTGATTTCCCCTCCTGTTAATAAGTGGTGGATAGTCTTTTATTCCTCTGTTCTGGATCTGTTTAGTCGTTTTTTTAATTCCGCCACGGGCATATCGATCTGTTTTCCCATCACCTGATTTCCCCGGTAAGTGATCACTTTCAACATGACCGCGTCCTTGGGTACCAATAAGGGTTGCTTATAAACAGGATAAAAGTTGTCCGGATGCGAATTATCAAAGCTGTAATGAATATCCAGGCCCTGCACTTCGGTACTCAGCGTGATGACCAGCGAGTCGCTGGCATCCTTGCTGACTGCAAATATCGGGTCGAACAGGGTACGGGCATATTTTACATTCTGCAGGTCCATCCGGCCAAAATTATTTTCCACTTTGCCGGCAAAATGGTTCCAGTTTTTTTTGTCTTTCGGTGACCATAAAGATTCAGAAACGGCCAGACTTCTGGGCCAGACCATGTATTGCATATGACGGGTGTTGTAAACCTGTTCGGTCCATAGATTGGCCTGTCCGCCCATGATATATTTTGATTCCACCCCTTCCGGAACCGGTTCGAATTCGTAGGTTTTATTCAACCGCAACGTAGCATAAACTCGAGGTTCGCTGATTGCGTCTCCCTGCATATAATCCAGGTAAACATATGTAGTGGGGCTCATCACAACCTGGTGTCCCATTTTTGCTGCTGCAATTCCACCCTTGATGCCCCTCCAGCTCATGACTACCGCATTGGGGGCCAGGCCGCCTTCCAGAATCTCATCCCAGCCAATCAGCTTCTTTCCTTTGGATTCTACGATTTTTTCCACGCGTTTTTCAAAATAACTCTGCACTTCTTCCATGGTCTTCAGATTCTCTCTACTCATCAGTTCCTTTATCGCTTCGCTTTTCTCCCAGAAATTTTTTGCGCACTCATCTCCCCCCACATGGACATAGGGAAACGGGAACAGCCCGGCGAGTTCGGTAAAAACGGTATCAAGGAAAGAATATACTCTTTCATTTGCCGGACAAAGCGTATTATCCTCTCTGGCGACAGGGCCAGGCCAGTCCATAAATTTTTCTCCCGAAATAACCTGGTTCTTATCTGATCCCGGCGTACAGGAAAGATCAGGATAAGATACCACGGCCGACATGCTGTGACCCGGAATATCCACTTCCGGCAGGATATTTACAAAACGATCCTTCGCATATTTAACGAGGTCGCGAATATCATCCTGTGTATAAAATCCGCCATAGTGCCTGGGTTCGTCCGGCGGTATGGGTGCAAAAGTTCCAAAATATCCCTCCCGTTTTACATTCCAGGCGCCAACCGTAGTGAGGCGGGGAAGGCTTTTAATTTCAACCCGCCATCCTTCATCATCGGTAAGATGCATGTGCAGGAGGTTGAATTTATATTGAACCATCACGTTGATAAAATCCTCGACTTCTTTTTTTGTAAAGAAATGGCGTGAGACGTCGAACATCAGGCCCCTCCATGCAAACGGGGATAATCAGTGATCTCCACGGCCGGTGCTCTCCAGTTGACACCACTTATCTTTGATATGCTTTCAATTTCCTGCGGAAGAAGCTGCCATAAGGTTTGCGCTCCATAAAAAAGTCCGGCCGGTTTATTGGCCGAAATGACGATGCCGGTGGTTTTCACGGATAAATGATACCCTTCATCTCCCAGTTCTTTGTCAGCTGTTTTATTCAAAACAAAACGAATCGAAGCCTTACCGGTTTTTACGAGAGAAACTTTTTTTCCTGTCGCAGCCAGTTTCCCCAGGATACTTTCCGTGGTTTGTTTTAATTCCGGAATATTGGGAATACTCACCGTTACCTGGGCGGGTAATGAATAATTACCGGGACTCCGGACAATACTTACCGGTTCCGGAATAATGGAAACGTTTTTTTCTTTTTGAGCGAAAATAAAAAGAGTCGACAATGTCAACAGGCTAAACAGGACCGTTTTTTTCATGTAGCAAGCATATTTATTTATGTGTACAAACCCTTGTAAAGCTTAAAGCTTAACGCCTAAAGCTTAAAGCTTAATGCAAAACAAATGTAATAATGTAAGGAAATGAAATTTAAAATGAAATGTAAAATTGAAAATAAATTTATAATTTAATTCCTACCTCTCCACGTCCTCACATTTTTCATATTTTCTACATTGTAGAAGTCCGCAGGACGTCTACGTATGGTTCCTGTTGGCTGAGACAGTGAAAACTTCCCAGGCCCCAGATAATATCTGTCGAATCGATTCCCAGCACTTTGCGATCCGGGAACGAATCCTGTATGATCCGCAACGCCCTTTCATCTTTTCCGGACCTGAAAGTGGGCACGACAACCAACCCGTTTGCGATATAGAAATTTGCATAGGAGGCAGGCAGGCGCTGATCTTCATAAATAATTTTATCCGGCATGGGCAATTCAACGATATTGAGTTGTTTTCCATCCAGCAGACGCATCGTTTTCAGGTCGGCCAGGTTGTGTTGCAGAATTTCATAGTTATCATCCGATCTGTTTTCTTCCACTACGGCCAACACCGTGTCTTCATTTATAAACCGAACCGTATCATCAACATGCCCATCCGTATCGTCACCTACGATTCCGTCTTTTATCCAAAGCACCTGGTCAACCCCGTAATAAGCTTCGAGATGAGCCTCAATTCCGGTCCGGCTCAATAATGGATTCCGGTTTTGATTCAGGAGACAGGACTCCGAAGTGATCAGTGTTCCTTTTCCGTTAAAATCAACTGATCCGCCTTCCATGATGATTTCGGGATATAGCACGGGGATTTCATAAGCCGCTGCAATCAATGTGGGGATGCGGTCGTCCAGGTTGTAAGGAGGATACTTATTTCCCCAGGCGTTATAATTCCAGTCAATAATAATCTTGGGTTGGGCAGACGCGGGATTGATAAGAAAAGCCGGACCATGATCCCTGCACCAGGCATCATTTGTCGGATGAGTATAAAACTTCACCTTCTCCATAACTGTCGATATCTCGCGCAGTTTCTCCTCAGCAAATTCTTTCATCTTTTCGTTCACTACATTGATATGAACGGCTTCATTTTCCGCGAGGGCCCGGATAAAAAGACAATAGGATGGAAAAATGCTTTCGATTTTACCCGGCCAGGACTCCTCTTTATGGGGCCAGCTTAACCAGGTCGCGGTATGGGGTTCAAATTCTGCCGGGAAACGGTAACCCAGATCTTTCGGCGTGGGCCGGCTAATCTTCATCTATAAATCTTTTTGTAATGGGCTGATAGGAATCGATCCTGCGATCCCGCATAAAAGGCCAGTGGGTGCGGTAACTGTCAGTTTTAGCCGTGTCTACTTCCTGCACCGCTACCTCTTCCTGATCATGGCTGGCCTGGTACAAAATTCTTCCAAATGGATTTGAAATAAATGAACCGCCCCAAAATTTCATGGCGCCGTTCTGTTCGAATCCCACACGGTTCACACTGACGACATGGACGCCATTGGCCACGGAATGGCTGCGCTGAATGGTTTGCCAGGCATTGTACTGCTCGTCATTGGTAGGTTGATCCTGCGCCGTCGACCAGCCGATGGCGGTCGGATAAAAAATGATTTCCGCACCCATTAGAGAAGTGATGCGCGCGGCTTCCGGATACCACTGATCCCAGCAGATCAGGACACCAATATTGGCGTAAGCCGTTTTAAAAACGCGGTAGCCGAGGTCGCCGGGTGTGAAATAAAATTTTTCGTAAAAAGCCGGATCGTCCGGGATATGCATTTTCCTGTATTTGCCGAGGTAGCTCCCGTCTGCATCAATCACAGCCGCTGTATTATGGTAAATGCCCTGGGCTCTTTTTTCAAAAAGGGAAGCGATGATCACAATATTATTTTCCCTGGCAATGACCTGCAAAGCTTCTGTAGCCGGACCCGGAACGGATTCCGCCAGATTGAAATTTTCATAGTCTTCCACGTCACAGAAATAAAGGGATGTAAAGAGTTCCTGGAGACAAACGATCTGGGCGCCTTTAGAAACGGCTTCCCGGATTTTTTCAATGGCTTTGTGCAGATTGGTATTTTTGTCTTTGACGCAGGACATCTGCACTATCCCCACTTTAACTTTAGTCATAATCCGAAAAAGTTTGAAGTCACAAATTTAAGACTAAAGTTAAGCCTAAAGCCTAAAGCGCTATGCCCAAAACTAATTTGATAATTTTATAATTTAAAGGTCCGGGCCTTACAAAGAATGTCAACAAACTATAATTTGTTGCAAAAAAAGTTTTAGGCTTTGAGCTTTCGGCTTTAAGACGCTCTCCCCAAATGCTTAAGGTAGGTAACATGAGACGCGATCGCTTCATGAACGTGCGGATATTCGATATATTGAATACCATGATCGGCACATGCCTGGCGGACAATTTTACTTACGGCCGGATAGTGAACGTGTGAGATCTTTGGAAATAAGTGATGCTCGATTTGAAAATTCAATCCGCCCACCAACCAGGATACCAGTCTGCTTTGCGTGGCAAAATTCGCGGTGGTATTTACCTGATGAATGGCCCATTCGTTTTCGATTTTATTGGAATCAATATTAGCCACAGGGAAAGTGGTATGCTCCACAGTGTGCGCGAGCTGGAAAACAATGCTGATTAAAAGACCTGTAACAATCGTTGTAATCAGAAATCCAATGACCCAGTCACCCACACCAACCATATAAATAGGAAGAACGATAAAAATAAAGGCATGTATGACTTTAAAGAACCAGAAGTTGAAATGGTCCATAAATGTCATTGGCTTTAATGGTATGGCCCCTACTTTTCTTTTAAAATATTTGTTGTAATCGAGCATGAAAATCCAAAGAATGTAGAGCATCGCATAAAGACCCCAGAAATAAACATGCTGGTATTTGTGCATTTTTAATCTTTTCTGGTTGCTGCTCATTCGCATCCAGGGCTGGATATTGATATCATCATCTACCCCGTCCACATTCGTATACGAATGATGAATGATATTATGCTTGTTATGCCAAATAAAACTGTTCCCTCCCAGTACATTCAGCGACAATGCAGCCATCCGGTTTACCAGTTTACTTTTACTGAAACTCCCGTGTCCTCCGTCATGCATAACATTAAATCCTATAGCAGAGATGACACAACCAAATAATACGCATTCGAAAATGGCGAGGATGGCGGGTGGGGTGAAAAAGACCAGATGGATATATAATCCGATAAAACTGACCCCCAATATGATGGCTTTAAGATAGAGTGAGAAATTGCCTGTAGTTGCCTTGCCTAACTGATCAAAATAACTGTTTATTCTTTTTTTAAGGTCCGAATGAAAAGTGTGCGGACTGGCGGAAAACTTAGGCATTTGCATGATAAAGGCTTTAACGTAAAATGGTTGCAAAGTTATTGCTTTTAATTGCGATAACTCTGTTAAATAACGATGAAACTGTGCTCTTTATGCACATCAGGTGTCCAATTGTACAAAAGAATCCAGACTGCTGATACCGATCATTTTTTCCGATATAAATGCTTCTGCACATTTTACCCCGATCAATTTGCCCAGCATCTGATCCCTCCCAATAATAGAATCCAGGAATTCAGGTCCCGAAATATAGGTCTGGGGCTCGTCTTTATCGTAGGTCGCAGAATGAAACTGTGAACGGTAACAGCGAATCGCCTCGAGTTTTCGGTTGATCACTTCGGACGTATCGTATACAAAACTGGGCTGAAAAAACCGGTCCTGGATGAAATGAAAAACATATTTGGGACGCCATTGTTCCTGTTCTTTTCCCAGATCGTCACGGGTGGAGATTTTTCTCAGTCCGCTGAGAAAACAAGCATCGGATATGAGTTTCCCCGCCCTGCCGTGATCCGGGTGCCGGTCAGCCAACGCACTGGCGAGTACAATTTCAGGTTGGTATTTCCGGATGACGCGGATGAGTTTTCGTTGATTTTCTTCATTATTCTGGAAAAATCCGTCCGCCATACCGAGATTCTCCCGGATATCCAGCCCCATTACCCGGGCGGCGGCGTCTGCTTCCTGTTGCCGGAGTTCGGGTGTTCCCCGTGTACCCAGTTCTCCCCGGGTAAGGTCTATCACTCCGATCGTTTTCCCGGCCAGTTTTTCCATCATCAGGGTGCCTGAACAACAGAGTTCCACATCATCGGGATGTACGGCTACCGCGAGTACCTGAATTTTTTTCATGCTGCAAATTATATTAAGTTGATCAGAGTTTTAAGCATGCCCGCCGGGCTGGTTGAATATCCAATTTTACCCTAGCTTTGCACTCCGAAATTATCTATTCATCTTCATTCTAAATTTACTTCTATGGCCTATGATGTAGTTGTGCTAGGCAGCGGTCCGGGTGGTTATGTAGCAGCCATCCGTGCATCCCAATTGGGTTTTAAAACAGCCATCATTGAAAAAGAAAGCCTGGGTGGCATTTGTCTCAATTGGGGATGTATTCCCACCAAGGCCTTGTTGAAAAGCGCCCAGGTTTTTGAAGACATAAAACACGCAAAGGATTTTGGTATTGAAGCCAGCGGGACGCCCGATTTTCCGGCGGTCATTAAACGCAGTCGTGGTGTAGCCGATAAAATGAGCCGGGGCGTTCAGTTTCTGATGAAGAAAAACAAGATCGACGTGGTGATGGGCTTTGGTAAACTGAAAGGCAAGGGTCAGATTGAAGTAACCGGGGCTGATGGCAAAACCCAGATCGTGGAAGGTCGCCATATTGTAATTGCCACCGGTGCCCGCAGCCGGGAATTACCGAACCTGAAACAGGACGGCAAGAAAATTATTGGTTATCGGGAAGCGATGAATTTACCTGCCCAACCGAAAAGCATCATTATTGTGGGAAGCGGCGCCATCGGGGTGGAATTTGCCTATTTCTATAATAGCATAGGAACTAAAGTGACGATCGTTGAGTTCCTGCCCCGTATCGTACCGGTCGAAGACGAAGAGATCTCCAAGGAACTGGAAAAATCTTATAAAAAATCCGGTATCGAAATATTAGTGAACAGTGAAGTAACCAGCGTGGATTCCAGTGGCAATGGCGTCAAGGCAAAAATCAAAACGGCCACGGGTGAACAGGTGCTGGAAGCAGATATATTACTCAGCGCCATCGGGATAGCCGCCAATATCGAAGGAATCGGACTGGAAACCCTGAACGTGAAAACCGACAAAGGGAAAATAGCGGTGGACAAATTTTATAATACGAATGTAACCGGCCTCTACTCCATTGGAGACTGTGCGCCCGGTCAGGCTCTTGCCCATGTCGCTTCCAAAGAAGGTATTATCTGTATTGAAAATATCGCCTTCCAGGAAAAAAAATATGCGCATGCCCCCGAGCCGATCGACTACAACAATGTTCCGGGATGTACATACTGCACACCTGAAATTGCTTCTGCGGGATTTACGGAAAAGCAGGCCCGGGATGCCGGATATGAAATTAAGGTAGGTAAATTCCCTTTGAGCGCTTCCGGCAAAGCCTCCGCGGCCGGGCATACGGAAGGTTTCATAAAAGTGATCTTCGATGCGAAATACGGCGAATGGCTGGGAACACATATGATCGGGTATAATGTCACAGAAATTATAATCGAAACTGTCGTGGGCCGCAAACTGGAAACCACATTTCACGAAGTGCTCAACAGCCTGCATCCGCACCCGACCATCAGCGAAAGTGTGAAAGATGCGATTGAAGTGGCATATGGTGAAGCGATACACCTTTAACGCTTAACGCTTAACGCTTAACGCATAACGCCTAACGCGAAAAGTTTTTTAATTGACGGATTAAATTGTTCAATATTATTGATTTCAAAATCGCCATTGATATTGTACCGTTCCTTTTTGATGCCTTTGATTTCATTCATAAAACCTGCTTTTGTCTGGCGTTTGACGTTAGGCGTTAAGCGTTAAGCCTTAAAAGATGCTCCCTGTATCAATATGGGAAAGTGAAAGTTTTTTTGCACCGAGGGACTTTATTGTCATTGGCAGTGGTTTTACCGGCTTATGGGCTGCCTATTATTTAAAAAAACGTTTCCCGGACAAGTCTGTTCTGATCCTGGAAAGAGGACTCATTCCGAGTGGCGCCAGCAGCCGGAATGCGGGATTTGCCTGTTTTGGAAGTTTTACAGAATTAATAGCGGATACCCTTGCGCAGGGTGAAAATAAAATGCTGCAACTGGTTGAATGGAGATTTAAGGGCCTGGAAAAGATCCGGAAAAAATTTAAAGACGACCAGATCGGCTACGAGAGTCATGGCGGATACGAACTCGTAACCCCGGAACAGTTTCCTGATATGGACGCTCTCCGTACACGAATTGACGGACTCAATACTCAGCTAAAAAGTATTACCGGCAAACAAAAGACCTTTCAGCTCAACGACTCCAAAATAAAAGCCTTCGGCCTCGGAGGCTCCCACCACCTCATTGAAAATAAACTGGAAGGGCAATTGCATTCCGGAAAACTTCTGGAAGCCCTGGTTCGGCTTGTCCACTATATGGGTGTTACCCTATTAACACAGGTGGACGTAAAAAAAATGGAAATCCGGCAAAAAAGAGTCCTGCTGGATACCAACCTGCCTGTCACAATAAGTGCCGGACAGGTTTTGATTTGTACCAATGCATTTGCTAAAACACTGCTTCCGGATTTGGACATCCTGCCCGCACGCGGTCAAATTTTAATGACCGAACCCATTGAAGGATTGAAAATAAAAGGCGCTTTTCATTTTGACGAAGGATTTTATTATTTCCGCAATCTGGGTAACCGCATATTATTAGGCGGCGGCCGGAATAAATTTTTGGATGAAGAAGAAACTTTTTCGGTAGATACGTCAGAACACGTTCAGCAGGAGCTGGAAAGATTTCTGAAAGAAATTATTTTACCGGAAACCCCATTCCGGGTCGCTCTTCGATGGAGCGGAACCATGGCCATCGGGAAAGAAAAAAATCCCATTGTACAGAAAATCAACGACCGGATATTTTGTGCCGTACGCATGAGTGGCATGGGCGTTGCCCTTGCACCACAACTTGGTAAACAAGTTGTGGAATTAATGACAAAAGAATAATTGTGGATTATGAATTATGGGTTATGGGTTATGGGTTATGAGTTGCGGATTTTATAACGTATAATTTATAATCCATAATCCATAATCAACGTGCTCAATTATTCCGATCGAAGGCTCGCGACCGGATTGGCAACGGCTGCCCTGATGGCCTGAAAACTGATGGTGATCATGGCAATTAAAACTGCGGCAAGTCCGGCAAGAATAAATACCCACAGGCTGATATGAATTCTATAGGCAAAATCCTGCAACCAGGAGTACATAAAATAATATGCGATCGGTGATGCAATGATTAACGACAACAATACAAGCCATAAAAAATCCATTGACAACATCGTTACAATACCGGCAACCGACGCCCCCAGCACTTTGCGAATACCAATTTCCTTTCGCCGTTGTTCCGCAGTAAAAGTAGTGAGCCCGAACAGACCCATACAGGAAATGAAAATCGCAATGGCCATCGCCGTATTCATGATTTGATTGGTTTTGCGGTAACTATCGTAGAATTTGGCAATTTGTTCATCAAATATCCGGTATTCGAAAGGATCATTGGGATAGACAGCCTTCCAGGCTTTTGCAATTTTATTCAAAGAAGATTGAAAATCTTCCGGATGCATACTGTTGGCGTTTAATTGAATACTGATCGTCCTGCCTCCACCTGTTACAATGGCGATGGGTTTTATCAGATCATGGAGTGAACTGGAATGAAAATCAGCCAGGACGCCAACGATGGGACGTTTCACATCGACGGGGCCATTACTCCAGCCGAATTCAACCAATTTACCAACCGCATCCTCGGGTCTTTTAAAACCGAGGCCTTTTGCACTGCTGGCATTAATCATTAGTTCATTGATGGTATCGCTGGGCAATATATTTCTTCCGGCAATGATTTTTAGTTGATATAGCGGAACATAGTTCTCATCACAGGTAAGGACATCAGTCTCTAATTCAGCTTTGTTATACACGATATCCGTTCCGCTGTGACGTATATCGGCAGGAGGACCTTCATTCAGACTTACCTGCTGAACCTCAGCTAATCCTTTAATACGATCGGCAAAAACTTTCACCCTGGCTACCGGATAATTCCCGTCTGTATTGACATTGATTATGGCGTCTTTGGCAAAACCCATGTTCTCATTCATCATAAAACGAATCTGGTTCCCAACAATCAGGGTAGCTATTATAAACAGGAGTGAAACAGTAAATTGAAATACGATCAATCCCTTTCGCAGATAACCCCGCTGATTACCCTGACCGGAATCCCCACCCTTGAGACTGATTACCGGCAGAAGACCAGATAATATTTTTGCGGGATAAAATCCTGCCAGCAGGGAAGTCACCACAGTCAGCAGTATAAGAAACGGAATAGTAGAAGAATTGAAAAAATCCAGTTGTATTCCCGGTGGCAGCAGGTCATGGAAAAGAAAGATCACCGGCTTCATGACCAGTACAGAAAGAATAGCCGCCAGCAGAGTAAGCAAAAATATCTCGCAAAGGAATTGGATAACTATACTCCGGCGGTTGCTTCCTAAAACTTTCCGGATACCGATTTCTTTAGCCCTTTGAATGGATTGGCCTGTCGAAAGATTGATGAAGTTGATCGCTGCAATGATTAAAATGAATACCGCTATGGCCATCAATCCATACAGAGTAGGCAAATGCGCTTTGCGGGAATATGAATCCTGGAAATCCCCGTCAAAATGAATTTCTGATAGTGGCTGCAGGCGGAATTTAACCTGGTCGCCGGGCTGCGGTTTAATATTGGCCGCGACAATTTTTGAAAATTGCGCATTGATTTTTTCAGGTGTTGCATGATGGTCAAGCTTGGTGAAAACCTGCGTATCGCCATTCCATCCGCCCCAATTATTCCAATTTCCCTGATCTTTTAAAAAGCTATGCTCAATCGTACTGTAAGAAATAAAATCCATGAACCTGAGGTCGCTGTTCATTTTCCAGTCCTTCACAATACCGGTTACTCTAAGGCGAAGCGAATCATCATAGATGATTTCCCTGCCCATGATTTGATCTAGGGGCAGCTGGCCAAAATATTTTCTGGCTTCGTTTTCACTGATTACCACCCGGAACGGTTCGCTAAGTGCTGTCGTTTTATTCCCTTCCAGCCATTCATATTTGAAAATGTCAAAATATTGTGGTTCGGCAAGGATGATAGGCTGAGCATCTCCCCTTTCATAAGACGGGAAGAATCGCCTGAGGATCTTGTCTCCTTCCGGTATAGCTACCTTCATGCGAATGATATGAAACATGGCTACCGATTTCAATCCGGATACGGACGACCGAATCACTTTTGCTGCAGGATCCGGAACTGTCGATATCGGGCTAATATGTGCAGCCGCATTTTGTATTTCAGAAACGATCCTGAAAATCCTGTTTTTATCCGGATGAAAATTATCAAAACTGAGCTCAAACCTGGTCACTATGAAAATTAACAGGCAGGAGCTGACCCCTATGGCGAGACCAAGAACATTGATGAATGCAAATACTTTATTCTTTCTGATGTTCCGCCAGGCGATTTTGAAATAGTTTTTTAGCATGGTGACTCTCCCTCCAAGAAGATGCCATCGTGCTAAATAACTAGTTTTCAATATGGAGTTAAATATTCGACACTTGTAAACTGTCCGGTTTTATTACATCTATGTCCGCTTAACGCCTAACGCCTAACGCCTAGCGCGATAGGTCAATGGTTAATAGTTTATGGTGTATGGGTTTTTCATTTACCATACACCATAAACCATACACCACAAACTAAAAAGCGTTAAGCGTTTTACATGATGATCCCCGCAATAGTTGCCGAGAGATAAGAAGCTAGTGTTCCGCAGAGCAGGGCCCTGAGTCCGAGCCGCGCCAGATCAGCTCTTCTTCCCGGAGCGATGGCCCCAATGCCGCCGATCTGCATACCCACACTGCTGAAATTTGCAAAACCACATATGGCAATGCTCACAACCAGCAATCCTTTCTGCGAAATGATGGGTACGGCACCTGAAGTGAGACTTTTGAAAGCGACGAATTCATTTACCGTAAGTTTTTGTCCGAGCAAGGTTGCCGCGTTCCGTATGTCTTCCGTCGGTATACCCATGGACCAGGCGAAGGGATAGAAAATTTTCGAAAAGATCCAGTTCAGGCTCAGATCAAAAGAAGGATTAAATAAATGACCTGTTTTCAGAAGAAGAAAGTCAATGATAGCTATCATGGCAATAAACCCGATGAGCATGGCAATCACGTTCATCGCAATTTTAAATCCTTCGCCGGCACCGTGTGTTATCGCATCCAGGAAATTGGCATAGCGACTTGTCACCTTTAGTTTTACCGTACCCATGGTCTGACTCGTTTCCGTTTCCGGCCAAACGATCTTGGAAATGACGAGTGCGCCCGGCGCGGCCATGAGACTGGCTGTGATCAGTTTGGGTGCCAGGTCTATTCCAGCCTGTGCTCCCATATTGGCATATACGATCAGGATGCCTCCTGCAATACAGGCGAGGCTGCCCGACATACTCGCGAGCAGTTCACTCTTTGTCATGCCGGGCAGATAGGGCTCAATCATTATCTGCGCTTCAATCTGTCCCACAAAGGCGCTGGCCACATTACTCAGGGCCTCCGCGCCGCTGACACGCATAATCACGTTCATGGCTTTTGCGATTACTGCCACTATGCGTTGCATGATGCCCAGGTGATAAAAGACGGCAACGAGGGCGCATACAAAAATGATCGTAGCGGTTACATTAAATGCAAATACAAATCCGCCCATGGCATAATTCATTACCCCGCCCCCCTTTGTAGGAACGGCGATACCGTCGTAAACAAATGCCGCACCCTGAAATGCAAAATGTTCCAGTTTTCCCATGATCCTGCCCAGGAACTGAAATAAGCGAATGACCGGTGTTATTTTCAGAACCATAAAACCGATCAGCAACTGTAATAAAAGACCGGAAATGACCAGTCGAAGATTGATGAGCCGGCGATTATTGGAAAACATATATGCCAGGCCGAGGATGAGTAAAATCCCGAACAATCCCTGAAATCTTTGCATACTTACGAATTGTATCCGGAAGATAACGGAATTAATGAATAAAACGAATGATAGAAGAGCTAACCCTTCTGCAGTTTCCTTCGTAAATTTGAAAGTTGTAAACAGCACCCATGAACAAGAAGAACGAACAGATCAGCAGGATTGTGGAAAGTCAACCTGATCCCGTGCTCCGGAAGATCGGCGAAAAAATAATTCAGAAGGAACGGATTTTTTTTGATGAAGGATTATTGCTATTTGAAAAGGCGGATCTCTCCTATTCAGGCGCTCTGGCTAACTATAAACGCGAATACCTGCACGGCGATAAAACCTATTTTAACCGGAACTTTCATATTGAACCCACCAATGTCTGCGTGTTTTCCTGCGCTTTTTGTTCATATTCGAGGTTGTACGCCCACCGGGAAGAAGGCTGGGAACTGACTATGGATCAGATGATGGCCATGGTAAAGAAGTATGACGGCAAACCCGTGACCGAAGTACATATTGTTGGAGGTGTACACCCGAAAATGAATCTTTATTTTTTTGCGGAACTCCTGCAAAAAATAAAAGCGCATCGTCCGGAGCTGCACATCAAAGCATTTACAGCTGTTGAGCTGGATTACATGTTCCGAAAGGCAAAATTATCTGTGGTAGAAGGCATGAAAACCTTACGCGAAGCGGGTCTGGATTCATTGCCAGGCGGAGGTGCCGAGATATTTGATGAAGAAATCAGAAAACAGATTTGTGAAGATAAAGTAAATGCAGACGGCTGGCTGGATATTCACCGGAACGCGCATCTCCTGGGAATGCATTCCAACGCCACGATGCTCTATGGTCATATTGAAAACTATGCGCACCGGATCCACCATATGGAAAGGCTCAGATCATTGCAGGACGAAACCGGCGGCTTCAATACATTTATTCCGCTGAAATTCAGAAATAAGGGAAATGATATGAGCCGTATTGCGGAATCGTCTGTGATAGAAGACATGAAACTCTATGCCGTGAGTCGTTTGTACATGGATAATTTTCCGCATATCAAAGCTTATTGGCCGATGCTGGGACGCCAAAGTGCCCAGTTGACTTTGTCATTCGGCGTGAATGATCTGGATGGCACCATTGATGATTCGACAAAAATATACTCCATGGCCGGTTCGGAAGAACAGCATCCGTCGCTGTCGACTACAGAATTGGTTGCCCTTATAAAACAGGTAAGGCGTGAGCCGGTTGAAAGAGATACCCTCTACAAAGAGATCAGGAATTATAACGATATGGACCTCGGCCTGATGGCTTCCAGCCCCTTGTATAATTAAAGATTGTTATTTATTCCTGATGCTGATCGAAATACGCCGGTCCTTATCCCTTAAGGAATCGGGTGCCCCGGCAGGATATTTTGCAAAGTCGGAACCAAAGCCCTCGACGCCTACAATCTGTTTTGGATTCGCCCCTTCAGATTTAATGGCTGCCGCAATGGACGTCGCGCGGCTCTCAGAAAGGGTTTGATTCGATACACTGTCTCCCCCCCGTTCATTAAATCCTCCAATTTTTATTTTAGCTTTCGGATAGGCTTTCAGAATGTTAGCAACGTTTTGAATCTGCACCATACTTTCATTGGTAATTACTGAAGTGCCTTCATTGAAACCAACCTGGTCAAAATTAAATTGAAACCTCCTGGAAGGTTTAGCGTTTGGGTCATTAAAAAAAAGGATGAGTTGATCTTCTATCCCCCCTTTCTTTACATTTAGTATGGTTCCGTCAGGAAGTTTTAGGGAATTGGGTACATCGGAAACCGGGCCTGCTGATGATGTATCTTTTGCAGCAACGACCGTATCTGTTACCGGTTGTTGTGGTATACCGGGTGTCGCGGGTTTATTCATAAAGAACCAGACCGCCACGATAGCAATCAGTAACAAAACGAGGGGCACAACCCATTTTGTTCCGCTCTTTTTCTTTTCTGGCGGGTTTTCGCTATAAATAAATTTTTCGGCAATACCGGAAAGATTTTCGAAACCCATGATGCCTTCCAGAAATATTCCGGTAGGCAAGGCATTCAATATTTTTTTTCTTTGGCTATTTAGAAAAGAACGCAGTCCACTCGCATTCATGTTTGAATCCAGAATATGTTTCCCTAAAACACCCAGCGCGACGGGTGCGGCAATGCTCATCAGAGATGAGGCCGATTGATTGCTAACTCCCGCATAACCGGCGATGGAGTCAGATAACCCGGCTGTTTTTTCTCCGAACAGATTTTTTAAAAAATCCATCCCCCTGGAATTTCCCTGGCCTCCGGCCAGTGAATTCAAATTAAAAGGAATGTCAATCCGCGCGGCTTCAGTTGCAAGATTTAATGTATCCTGCGTATCCCCCGCATCCGCTTTTAATAAAACACCGGTCAGGATAGCAGGCACGATTCCCTGCATTGCCTGCTGTATATTGGCTGAACTTTCTCCCAGCAGTCCCGCCATTTTATTCGTCATGTCCCCGGAAAGAGCTGATTTGACCGTTTCAATTAAATTGAAAGACATAGAAACGCATTTAGGTAAAATTAGCGCATAAGCCATAAATGGGATACGCTAACTTTGCCATTTTATGGAAGAAAGGCATTCACATAGTCATTCAGATCATTCTCATGGCCATCACGGTCATAGTCATGGACATGTTATGGAACTTCGTTCCGTAAATTCCTCATTTATTGTGGGTATTATTCTGAATCTGGCATTCGTTGTCATTGAGGCCGTAGTGGGTCTGGTCATTCATTCCCTCTCCCTGCTTTCAGACGCCGGACATAATCTGGCCGACGTGGCCAGTCTCGGCTTATCACTTTTTGCTTTTCGCATGATGAAAGTAAAGTCGAATACAACGTATACCTATGGATATAAAAAAACTACTGTACTCGTGGCCCTGCTGAACGGAGCCATCCTGTTGTTGTCCATTGGCGCCATCCTCTACGAATCCATTCACCGGCTGATTCTTCCAGAACCCCTGCCCGGCAAAACTATTTCTATTGTCGCAGCGATCGGTATCCTGATCAATACGGTAACCGCATTACTTTTTTTTCGCAACAAAGACAGTGACCTGAATATTAAGGGCGCTTTTCTTCACCTGATGTCGGACGCCGTCGTATCGGCCGCTCTTGTGGTTGGTGGAATCATTATCATATACACCAGATGGTACTGGATAGATCCGCTCCTGGGCATATTGGTGGCCGTTGTTATTGTATTCAGTACCTGGAGCCTGTTGCGGGACAGTTTACGACTTTCGCTGGATGCCGTTCCGCTGGGAATTGATTTACGCGACGTGCAGGCTGCGATTGAAAAAATTTCCGGTGTCCGGGACTTCCATCATATTCATATCTGGGCGTTAAGCACAACGGAGAACGCATTGACGGGTCACGTGGTATTAAAAAGGGAAATCGGGATAGAAGAGCAGGAAAAAATTAAAAAGGAAATCAAACACCAACTGCTGCATTTGAATATTCAGCACGCGACGCTGGAAACGGAAACGGAAAACCTGGCCTGTGAGCCGCAACGTTTACCTAATCTTTCAGTAAATCCCTGACGCTGCTCTCCAGTTCGGGACCTTCGGCATTAACAATCCGGATGACACCCTGTTTATCAACGAGGAAGGAAGAAGGGATCATATCCACTCCATAGGCAGATGCAGAAGGAGCTTCCCAGCCCTTGTCGTCTATGACCTGTATCCAAAGGAGTCTGTCGTGATGCACTGCTTTTTTCCAGTCTGACATATCCTCATCCAGCGAAATACCGTAGATCTCCAGTCCTTTGCTATGGTATTTATTGTACAGTTTCAGCAACCGCGGATTATTATGCCGGCAGGGACCACACCAGCTAGCCCAGAAATCGATCAAAATAACCTTCCCCCTCAGCTCCGACAAGGTCACCATTTTTCCATTCAGGTCGGGAAGCGATAGATCAGCTGCAGTTTGTCCGGGTCCCATTTGTGAAAATAAATTTAGACTGAGAAGCAACAAGAACAGGCTTAGACAGATTCGGTTCATTTGCAGCAATCTTTTTTAGTGAATAAAGACTGAATGATACTTTTGAAAACGCGCCATACGGAATGAAAGAAAACCATCCTGTAAATTTAATTATAAAACTCAGTTTACGAAACTCCAATAGATACCCAGTCGGATCTTTAAGCCCGCATAAGGATAAGAAGGGGCTACGAAATTATTATTGGTAAATCCGAATCCGGTGGCCGGCGAAACCTGTGCGGTATTTAAGTTTTCCGTTCTGAAATAAGCGACAAAACTTCGAATTCTGAAATTAATATAGGCGTTAATGTCAGGTAATTTCTCAGCGATGGTGGTTTGATTTTGGGTAAAAAACTGACCCACAACCGGTGAATACGCGTCCGCTTGATATGGCGTAAAATACCTGAATTCCAGTCCGAATGCGATCACCAGGTTTCTGAAACCAAGTTTGCCCTCGTACCCGATCTGGCCGTGCGTAACAAAGACCGGGATATTAACGGGAGAATTGCCCGCTTCCTTTTGCAAAACTGCCAGCACCCTTACTATCAGGTGTCTGGTGAGCGCAAGCCGTTTATCCGCTGAAACGATGAGCACGTTAAACGGGCTTACGTCCTGGGCCGCTATATAATAATTTTTGAAATAGGGATAGTTTGTCAGCAGGTAATAATTGCCTGAAAGGGTTAAATCGAGCTTGGGCTGATCGATGGATCCAAACAGGTGCACGACATTTTCCTTGTTAAAAAATCCGTTCGGCACTCCGAATCCAAAACTGCTTTCCTGCGTCCAGGCCATCGAAAGCGTACGGTTTACGTTTTCAAACCCCACCTGGAGGAATCCCAGGTTTTTGCTGATCTGGCGTTTGAGACTGATATAGGCATTATAATCTCCTGCATTGAAGCCATTGATATAGAAATTTCCAAAAGCTTCCACATCCCATTTTTTATTACGCGTTTTATTCCGGTATTCACCGTGTACAAATAAATTATAGAGTGATCGTTTTCCCGCATTGTATGTTCCATCCATCGTTTGAAAACTTATCCCGGCCTTGAGAAATTGCTGGGGGTTTTTAGAATCCGGAAAAGAATACAGGGAGAAATCATTCGTCAGATTATGCCAGAGATCACTCAATCGTATCGTGTCTGGCGTGGAAATAAAATTCAGGTTCTTGGTGTAATACCCCGTATCGGGAACCTGATCAACAAAAGTTTGATGATAGGTGGAGTAGCTGATGGTTTGTTCTGCCCGGAACTTGGGGTAAAATAACGGAATCACGACCGAGTCGGTAACAAGGGAATCTTTTAATCCGATGATATCATACTGCTGACGAAGCATAAAGGTGCCCGTTGTATAAAAAGTTCCCGTCGGAATGGCTGCGCCGCCGCCAAAAAGATTGTTGACATTATTATAAGCCTGTGAAGGACCAATATTTGTAGGTATCGTATACCGGTTGGCAAAAGCATTTGAATCCAGGTCAGCATTATTTTGAATCCCGCCGCTTTCGGCGGATTCCAGTTTACTGCCCAACATGATCAGGAAAGCCTGATACCGTTTATTATTTGACTGGTACCATGAACTAAACCGGTAATTATTATGATTGGTATTCTGGTTCCCGAAGGTGCCCGGTGAATTAATCAGGCGGTATTGAAAAAAAGCATTCCAGTTACGGGTAATATTTTGAGTATGGACGAGGTTGATCATTTGTTCGGCACTGCTTCCCAACAGGTAATCCAGCTCCGAATAGGGTTTGGTTGTATTGTAAAAACGGGTTTGATCAACGGTAAAAACATAAGGATCGAAAGCATGCCAGCCCCCGTCCCAGCCGGGCTTCATGAACGGATTGAAAATCAGGTCGTGGGATGCAGTTCCTATATTTCCAAAATCAACATAGGTAGGCGGAAGAGGATACCGCAGGTAGAAATTATATACTTCTGAATCTATCTTCTGCAAACGGCTGGAATCCAGGAACCGGAATGAAATACTGATGGTGTCATCCTTGCGATGCTGTAGCGAATCCTTGCCTCCCCCTCTGCCCATACTGTTAAAGCGGTTCATTGGGTTCGACTGTCCATCAGCTGCCAAACAACCGACAACTAAGACCGTGATAGCCAGTAGTCCTTTTATGCCACTTCTCTTCATCCGGGAATTTGACCGAAAATTAACCAATCCCAACGGGCCGGTGCCAGATAAAACGTTAATATTCATATAGATGCCACCAGTCCTTTGAAAATGGCCGTCAGCCGGGGTTCTGCAAGTCCTGCTTCATGCAACACTTCTTCATGGGTAATCGCATTTTGTTCATCCCGTATACCCATGTCCGTTATGATGCTCATGGCAAAAACATCCATGCCCATATGAACAGCCGCGATGGTTTCCTGTACCGTGCTCATGCCGACTGCATCTGCACCGGCAAGATGCAATAATTTGTACTCGGCCCTGGTTTCGAATGTCGGACCGGTTACCCCCGCGTATATTCCTTCCCTTACCTGGATATTATTTGCAACCGCAATGGATTTTGCCTTTTCTACCAGCCATTTCTTATACGGCTCACTCATGTCAGGAAAGCGCGGTCCCTGTTTTTCTTCATTAGGTCCGATTAAAGGATTGACCGTAAACAAACTGATATGATCGGTGATGATCATCAGGTCGCCCACTTTAAAGGCAGGATTCATCCCTCCGGCGGCATTGGAAAGTAAAATGGTTTTCACACCGAGGAATTTCATGAGTCTGACAGGAAAAACCACCTGCTCTGCTCCGTACCCTTCATAATAATGAAACCGGCCGGCCATCGCAACGATTCTTTTCCCCTGTAGTTTGCCGAAAATAAGCTGTCCATTATGTCCTTTTACTGTAGACACGGGAAAATCCGGGATCGAAGAATAATCGATCTGGAATTCGATATCAATTTCCCTGGATAAATTTCCGATTCCGCTTCCCAGCACAATGCCGATGGAAGGTTCGCAGGGATAGGTTTTTTTTATAAAGTCGGCTGTCCGCTGAAGTTTTCTGATCTGGCTTTCCGTCATAATACACCGTATAGTTTCGACAAAAATGGATCGCGCAAAGATAAGCTGCCGGCCCATATCTGAGCAGTTTATCGGATACGTGTCCGGCGGAGTTCCAACAGGTTCAATCCATTGGCTTCAAAGCCGCTTACTGCCGGGTTAACGAGATGGATCACCTGGTCGTACCAAAGCGGAACAACGGGAGCTTCGTTGATCATAAGCTGGTCCATTTCCCGGTAAAGTCTAAACCGGATGCTATCGTTATTCTCAATAAGCGAATTCCGGTATAATTGATCGTATGCCGGATTCTTGTATCTGGTATAATTGGGAGGCGCAGGATTTTCAGAATAAAAAACACTCAGGTAATTTTCCGCGTCGGGGTAATCGCCGATCCAGCTTGCCCGGAAAAACAAGGCCTGGGATTTAGCGGTTTCTTCGAGCAACAGACTTTTCTGGGTAATATCAATTTGTACCTGAATGCCGATTTCTTCCAGCTGGCGTGCTATAAATCCGGCCAGGTCGGCATAAATATCAACCGTCTTCAGGATAATCAGGGGGAGCCCCGCCCCGCCAGGGTATCCGGCCTCACGAAGCAGTTGTCTTGCCCTTGACGGATCATAGTAGTATCCATGTACAATAGCCGAATCAAAACTGGGAAGTCCCGGCGGAACAAAACCGCTTTCAGCCGGCGTTCCAATGGAATTACGCAGGTACAACATCATTTTTCTCCGGTCAAAACCATAGTTAATCGCCTGACGGATCTTTAATATTCTTAACGGCGATTTTTGAACGGCCGGCAGACTGCTGTCTACCAGGATGCCGAGATATTCTGTATTGAGATAGGGGCTTTTTGAAAGTTGTATCCTTCCTGTCCATTCTTTTTTTAGTTCTCCCTTTTTATTCAGCACCTCGTCTTTGAAAGAAGGATCGATATCATTCATGAAATCCAGGCGTCCCTGCTGCAACAATAAAAATTCTGTGGCGCGGTTATCGAAAAAACTGATCTTGATCGCATCCAGATAAGGAAGGCGGATACCCGCACTGTCCATTTCAAAATAATTTTCATTTTTTACCAGGATCAGGTCCTGTCCTTCTTCCCAGCTTTTAAATTGAAAGGGACCTGTTCCGCAGGGATGACTGCGAAAATCTTTCCCGTATTTTTCAACCACTTCATGAGGCACAATGGAACAATACTGCATGCTGAGCAAACCGAGCATGGGATGAAACGGCCTTAGCAACCGAAGCTCAAAAGTGGAATCGTCTGTCGCCCGGAAGGCCTGCCCGCCGGAAATTCGTACATTGAGGATCCAGGCGCCGCTGCTGGCTGTTTTCTTATCCAGCAGGCGCGAAAGGCTATAGACGATGTCCGAAGCATTCAAACGCCGGCCCCTGCCGCCGGGGAAGGATTCGTTGTCCTGAAAAAAAACATCCCCGCGCAGGTGAAAACGATAGGTTTTTTTATCTTCAGAAATATCCCATGATTTCGCCAGCGAAGGAACAATATTTAAATTCGCATCCGTCTGCACCAGGGTGTTATAGATCTGATGCACGGGCCAGATGATGGACTGATTTTTTGCAAAAACCGGGTCCAGGCTCGCAATGCCGGTGGGTTCGTTGTACCGGAAGGTTTTTTTATCATTGGTAGATTTTGAACGACAGGCGGGCAGGGAAAAGCCAGCCATTAAAATAAAAATGAAGATCTTTCCTTTGCAATAAAATATTTTCATCCGGGTACGAAAATCGCATTTATGATTCATCAGGCGAAAAGGATTTCTTTTTTTGGTTTTCTTTGCAACCTGTCTTTTTTATTGGCCACCGGCCAACCGGATAAACCGGTTTTTACCCATGCGGACACGCTGCGTGGCTCCATGAATGCCGAACGGGCATATAACGTATTAAAATACGATATCTCCCTCACCCCTGATTTTTTAAATAAATCGATCCGGGGATCCAATACCATTACGTATAGGGATTCAACGACCGTTAAAGATAGCAGGGGCTTGCGTGAATCCTCAGCCGGACTGATCCAGATTGATCTGCAGGAACCTCTTGAAATTGACAGCATAGTCCAGTACGGTCAGAAAGTTTCGTTTACACGCGAGGGAAATGTTTTTCACGTCAATACTTCAAATGAATCTTATAATAAAAGACGGGTGACAGAAAACTGTCTGGCTTGCATCAGGCGACTGACCGTTTACTATCACGGCAATCCGCAGATCGCCATTAAACCACCGTGGGGAGGCGGGTTCATTTTCGACAGGGATTCACTGGGTCGTCCCTGGATGAGTGTGGCCTGCGAAGGCACAGGCGCCAGCGTATGGTATCCCTGCAAAGATTATCTGGGAGATGAGCCCGATAGTGGCGCTTCTTTGACCATCATCGTACCGGACAGCCTGGTGGCCATCGGCAATGGACGGATGATCAAAAAAATTAAACTGGCAAATGGACTGACCAGCTGGACCTGGGCCGTTGTCAACCCGATCAATAATTATGATATCATCCCCTATATTGGAAAGTACAGTTATTTTGCCCATACCTATTATGGGCAGAAAGGAAACCTCGATTGCAGTTTCTGGGTATTGGATTACGATCTGCAAAAAGCAAAAAAACATTTTACCGGGGTAGATTCCATGCTGAGCTGTTTTGAATACTGGTTCGGCCCTTATCCATTTTATGAAGATGGTTACAAATTGGTCCAGGCGCCCTATCTCGGCATGGAACACCAGAGTAATATCGCGTATGGCAATCATTTTCGCCAGGGGTATATGGGTCAGGATTTATCCGGCACCGGATGGGGATTGAAATGGGATTTTATTGTGGTGCATGAAAGCGGCCACGAATGGTTTGGAAATAATATTACCTGTAAAGACATTGCCGATGAATGGATCCATGAATCATTCACCAATTACAGTGAAACTCTGTATACCGGAAATTATTTTGGTAAAAACGCCGGGGATGCATATTGTATTGGAACAAGAACGAAAATTGAAAACCTGAACCCCATCATCCAGTTTTATGGCGTGAACCATGGCCCGGAAGGAACGGATGAATATTATAAAGGGGCCAATATGATCCATAATATCCGCCAGGTGATTCACAATGATGAATTATTCCGGAAAATTATGCGGGGCCTGAATCAGAATTTTTATCACCAGACCGTTACAGCACTTGACATCCAGTCATACATCAATAAAATATCCGGAATAGATTTTACACCGGTATTTAATCAGTACCTCCGGTCAATCTTGATTCCTGTTCTTGAATACAAGTTCGAAGATAAATTTGTTTCCTACCGGTGGGCCAACTGCAATCCGGATTTTAATATGCCCGTCAGGGTGGATATTGGAGGTGAACGCTGGCTCAAACCAACTACCGCATGGAAAAAAGATCGTATAGCTAACGCGCCAAACGCCACATTGCAGATAGACAGGAACTTTTATGTGAACCTGAAAAACGTAAACGGCCATCCCTGACAGGATCATTTGATCCAAAACCATCATCTTTGCAGCGCAACATTTCGGCATGAGCACCATTCGGCGGCAGAGCATTCTTTCTTCAGGTATCATTTACCTTGGCTTTGCGCTGGGTTTTCTAAACACCTATTTGTTTACCCGCCAGGGTGGCTTTTCCCCGTCAGAATACGGGCTGTACGGCACGTTTATGGCCGTGGCCAATATTATTAATTCCTTCGCCAACCTCGGGATGCAGGCCTATATTTATAAATTCTTTCCTTATTACGAAGACAATCTCAAACTCCGGGATAACGACATGATGGGATGGGCCTTTGTCACTTCGATATGTGGGTTTATCATGGTGCTGGCAGCCGGTTTTATTTTCAAGGACCTCGTGGTCAGAAAATTCTCCGAACATTCACCGGATTTTGTAAAGTATTATGCCTGGGTATTCCCCATGGGCTTCGGTCTCACGATGTATTCCATATTGGAGGCCTATGCCTGGCAATTGAAAAAATCGGTGCTGACTAATTTTTTACGGGAAATGCTTTTCAAACTCATTACCTCCGTTCTTGCGATTTTGTTCTTCCTGCGCCTGATCCAAAATTTTGATTTGTTTATTAAATTATTTGCCCTGATTTATTTATTGCTGGCGCTTATCCTATTAATTATATTGATTCGCTCTGAAGAAATACATCTGACGCTACGCATCAGCCGGGTCACTAAAAAGTTTTATAAAAAAATCGCCGTGCTCTCCACTTTTATCTGGAGCGGAAGCCTGATTCAAAATATTGCCTTCGTTTTTGACACCATTGTAATTACCGCCGTATTGCCAGACGGTCTTGCCTGGGCGGGCATTTTCGCACTCGCACAAAACATTGCCAGCCTGATACAGGCCCCGCAACGTGGGATCGTTGCCGCGTCCATCGCTCATTTGTCGAGGGCCTGGAAAAATAAGGATTATGCAAAGATCAGGCGCATCTATCAACGCTCATCCATCAACCAATTAATTTTTGCCTGCGGCATTTTCGTTTTGATATGGATCAATTTTACGGACGCCGTAAAAAACTTCCATCTCCAGCCGGCCTACATTCTGGCACAGCCCGTTTTTCTGTTCCTGGGCCTCTGGCGCATCATTGACATGGGCACCGGCGTAAATTCCCAGATCATCGGCACGTCCACTTTATGGCGATTCGAATTTATTACCGGCATCATTCTGCTGGCCGTTACCATCCCCCTGAACTACGTGCTGGCAAAAAAACTCGGTGTGGTCGGCCCCGCGATCGCCACCCTGGTCTCTTACATTGTTTACAACGCAATCCGCTATATATTTCTACTTCGGAAATTCGATATGCAGCCCTTCAATCTTAAAACATTGTTAACCATTCTGCTGGCATTATCAGGATATTATCTTACCTATTTATTATTCAGTCACATACACGGATTTTTTGCCATGACGATCCGAAGCCTGTTCTTTATCGTTTTTTATTTTGGAGGCGTCCTGTTATTTAGATTATCCGCCGATGTGATCCCCGTCTGGAATACTTTGAAAAAGAAACTTGGCTTTCCGTATCTTCGCAGCCGCAAATAAGCAAAGTTCTTACTACATGATCACGAGACGAAACATCAGGGTTAAGATAATGCAAACCCTGTACTCGCTGGAGGCACAGGACAATCAAAAGACGGGAGATGCTCAAAAGATTTTACAAAAGCATTTTGATCAGTCCAGACAATTACTGATTTACCTGATTTATTTTCTAACCGAACTCGCACGTTACGCCGAAACAGATTCCCTGCGGCGCTCTTCCAAACACCTGCCCACCGAACTGGATAAAAATGTAAATACAAAATTGGCCGGAAATCAGTTGCTCTGGAAAATGCTTGAACAGGATTCCTACCTGAAAATGACAAAGAAAGACAAGCCCGAACTCATTGATCATGCAGATATGGTCAGAAAGTTATACCTCGAATTGCGGGAAACGGAAGTTTATAAAGCCTATATTTCGGAGGCCGGCCGGGATAAAAAACCCGAAAAAGAAATCCTTGAATATATTTTTAATGATTTTTTACTGCCCAATGAATCTTTTGAATCGCACCTGGAAGAAATTTTTCCTAACTGGTACGATGATGCTGAAATGATGCAGAAGCTGGTTTCCGGCTACCTGAATAAAACGACCGCCTTTAACTTTGAAGAAATAGTTAGCGCAGATAAAGCTGTATTCGCCCGCGATCTGCTGATAGCCGTATTGGAGAAAAAAGAAGTTACTATGGAACTGATCCGCCCCAAACTAAAAAACTGGGACGCGGACCGGATAGCCACACTGGACATGATCTTTATGCAGATGGGTGTTTGTGAATTCCTGTTTTTCGAAACCATTCCGCCGAAAGTGACCATCAATGAATATATTGATCTGGCCAAAGACTATAGCACCCCGCTGAGTGGGCAGTTTGTGAATGGAATACTGGATAATATACACAAGGATCTGGTTGCGGAAGACAAAATGCATAAGGTGAATTTTAAGGCCTCCTGATCTATGACAGGTTTTTTATCTAGGTTTGCAAAAAATACCATTGATGCGGGTTGTGATTTTTGTTTTAATTATGGGTTCTTTTCTGATTTCCTGCAGGGAAAATGATTCTCAAAAAAGAGGAATCGCTTCCATGCAAATTCCGAAAGACAGCAGTTTATTCACGAAGATCACCTGGCTGGATTCTACCGAACGGGATTTTGGCACCATTCCGGAAGGTCAAAAACTGGAAGTGTCTTACCGGTTTAAGAATTCAGGCACCAAACCCCTGATTATCGCGCGCGTGCAGCCCAGTTGTGGATGTACCGTTGCAGACCAGCCGGAAGAACCCATCCTGCCGGGGAAGGAGGGTGTAATCAAAGCATCATTTAACAGCGAAGGCCGGGTAGGTGTTAATCATAAAATACTCTATGTAGTTGCCAATACACTGGGTACACAGAGTAACGAGGTACAGTTCAAGGTTTTGGTTCAGAAGAAAAAATGGTAAATACGAATTCAATTAAAAACAATACAATGAGTCATTCAGTTATTTTGTTACAGTCAGCGCCAGGTGGCGGAAGTTTACAATTGCTTCTTTTGGGAGGAATGATCCTCGTGTTCTGGTTATTCATGATCCGCCCGCAGGCCAAAAAAGCAAAACTGGCCAAGACCTTCCAGGCTAATATGCAGAAAGGCGATAAGATCGTTACCATTGCCGGAATCCACGGAACCATCAATAAGGTGAATGAAGACGGAACCATCATGATGGAAACCAGTCCGGGCAGTTATATGAAGATTGAAAAAAGCGCGATCTCTATCGAATGGACCCAGAACATTAATAAGGCTGCTGTTGCGGTCGCCGATAAAAAATAATCGATCATTATCCCAAACGCTTCCGGATCCGGAAGCGTTCTTTTTTTACTGAAACGTCACAGATGCTCAAGATCGGACTAACCGGCGGTATCGGTTCAGGAAAAACAACGGTCGCACAAATTTTTGAAGTGCTGGCCATTCCGGTTTATTATGCCGATCAGGCAGCACGGGATCTGATGAATCAGGATCCGGAACTAAAAAAACAAATCATTTCTGCATTCGGTCCGGAGGTTTACAAAGAAGGAGAGCTCAACCGGACCTACCTCGGGGCAATGGTCTTTGCAGATGCGGAAAAACTGGTCCTGCTCAATGAAATGGTACACCCGGTAACCCTGCGGGACGCGGAAACCTGGATGCAAAATCAAAAAACCCTTTATGCAATAAAGGAAGCCGCCCTGATTTTTGAAGCGGAACTGGAAAAATTCTTTGATTATATCATCGGTGTGACGGCTCCGGAATCCCTACGTCTGGAAAGGGTGATGACGAGGGATCAGACTTCAGCAGAAAATGTAAAACGACGCATGCAGCAGCAAATGGATGAAAACGAAAAAATGAGTCGATGTGATTTTGTCGTCGTTAATGACGACATACAAGCCATACTGCCACAGGTATTAAAGATTCACGAAATATTGCTCTCTAAAATCCACCATGTGGAAATATAAAATTGTAAGAAATATAAGAAATGAAAGAATGAAATTTTAAATTTCATTCTCTTATTAGCACATTTTCCATAATTCCATATTTCTAAATTGTGTATGGGATGCTCTTACACTTAGTTTTGCAAACCTGAATATCATTTTAGTTTTGCAAGCGCCTCTTTGATACGGGCCCACGCTTTTTCAATATTCGCCATGCTGTTTGCGAATGAAAACCGGATGCATTTCGGTTCTCCGAACGCATCGCCCATTACCGAGGATACATGCGCCGTATTTAATAAGTACATACTGAGATCATTGGCATTCCGAACCGTGTTCACACCATCAGATTTACCAAAATAAGTGGAAACATCAGGAAAGATATAAAATGCACCGTCCGGTTTGAAACACGTAAATCCGGGAATCTGGTTTACAAGTTCCATTGTCTTTTCCCTTCTGCGGCCGAATTCTTCCGCCATTTCATAACTCGGTTTCAGGTCGGTCGTCAGCGCCGTAACGGCAGCTTTTTGAGTGATGGAATTGGCACCGCTCGTGAACTGCCCCTGTAATTTCTCACAGGCTTTTGCAATCTCAACGGGTGCCGCAATATATCCCAGTCTCCATCCAGTCATAGCAAAACCCTTGCTCAAACCATTCACGATCACGGTACGGTTTTTCAGATCATCAAACTGGGCGATGCTTTCATGTTTGCCAATGAAATTAATATACTCATATATTTCATCCGAAATAATAGCAACCTGCGGATGTTTTCTGAAAATGGCTGCCAGCGCTTCCAGTTCATTTTTTCTGTAAACCGCTCCGGAAGGATTGCAGGGCGAAGAGAACAGAAATACTTTTGTTTTTGGCGTGATGGCCGCTTCCAGCTGGGCGGGCGTGATTTTAAATCCGGACCCGAGGGGCGTATGCACTTCCACGACCTTGCCACGCGCAATTTTTACAAGTTCAGAATAAGTTACCCAGTACGGCGTTGGAATGATCACTTCATCGCCATCGTCCACCAGCGCAAGAATGGCATTGGCCAGGCTTTGTTTCGCACCTGTGGAAGCGACAATTTCTTCCGGTTTGTAATCCAGGTTATTATCCCTTTTCAGTTTTCCGCAAATAGCCTGGCGCAGATCCAGGAATCCCGGTACAGGCGTATAGTGACTCCAGTTATCATCAATGGCTTTTTTCGCTGCGTTTTTTATATGATCCGGTGTATCGAAATCCGGTTCTCCCAGACTAAGATCAATAACGTCTACCCCCTGTGCGCGAAGTTCGCGGCCAAGTTTGGCCATTTTTAAAGTTTCGGGTTCACTGAAGCGGGATAAAATAGAGGATAGTTGCATATTATTTTTGTAACGCCGCGAAGGTATTGATTTTTTTAAAAAGTTCCTTTCAAAGCGTAGCGCATAACGCGTAACGCGATAGGCTTAGTTAAGGGGAACAGACTTCAGCTGAAACTTATTTACTGAAGTGGAATCACCATAAAAACCCAACAGGTATATATTGTAATTTATCGTGCTGTCGATCTCCAGCGGACCCAGGTGAAAGAAATTTGAACTGTCAAGACCGGGATTTAAACTGTCCATTCTCGGATTGGAACTATCCATAAAAGCAAAGACATCATATTTTCCAATCCGTACCTGGGTAAACCGATAATCTGACGGATTAATATCATATCCCACAAATAAGCCTGGCCCGATTAGAATCGTATCGGCTAAATAAGGTATGTCTTTCCTTGTATTAATCAATTTGATACCCCGTGCAATGGGTCCCGGAGAAAAATTCAAAAACCGGATATTCGTAATCGTATCAATGCGGATACTGGCGTTGTCCTGAAAAATAATCAGGCTGAAAGAACGCTGATCCAGCGAATCATAAACAAAAATGCTGTACCGGCCACCCTGCTGAAAAGCAGAATTTCCCTGTAACAGCGGAATAGACCCCTGGATAATTTGCATGTCGGTTATTCGGGAAGTCGTCGTATCATATGGATTTCCGGTCGTACCTGAAGTTTGTCCGAAACTGTCCGGGACGGAAAGCAACGGAGTGCCGTTCAGGTTCAGCATCAACGGCCCGACCCCATAAGCCACATGGGTGAGGCCGACAAAGGCTTTGTTGGCGTTAACATTGGCGGTTTTATTACATGAAAAAAGGCTTACCGCCAAAACCTGGATACTTAAGGCTTTTACTTTCCGGGAAAGCAGAGGGATGCTGAACTTGTTCAAAATCATGAATTCGCGCGGATTAATCTCATTTTACCTTTTGAGAGCATGAAAGTAGCAAAACAAGGCTTCTTAACCATCGTCTTAACATTTTAGTTATCAATTGGAAAACCTATCTTTGCCGCTCTTAAAAAAAACCGAAAACCAATGAGAGCGCTGGTTAGCATATTTGCAGGCTTACTGATTGTCATTTCCCTTTACCAACTGTCTTTTACCTGGTTTGTGAATA
>Ga0209863_10000076_pt1 | contig 59953 bp, 46 predicted proteins | sample OrgsoiDNA2013046_FD_185796 | JGI IMG/M metagenome (GOLD analysis project Ga0209863, IMG submission 185796) | Permafrost soil microbial communities from the Arctic, to analyse light accelerated degradation of dissolved organic matter (DOM) -... | ecosystem: Environmental > Terrestrial > Soil >...
CTGAAGCCGGCTAATCGTTTTTGTCCTTGATAGCAGGCATGATGTCTGTGCTCCACCCCGCGATCTTAAGGCAGAGCTTCCCTCGTAAAACGGCATGGTGAATGTATGGGTTCTTCAGCCGTCCCTGCGGGACTTTTTGCGTCTCTTCCCTTGTCATTCGCACCTGCGGTGCTTTGTTCTGTAAGGGCGAGGCCGGACGCGCGCCGAGCCCGTAGCAACAGGTGCCCCTTGACTGTACCCAGTTCGTAAAACTTAAAGCGGTGTGGAGCGAAGCGACGGTATTACTGTCCCGTAACCACTACCGGTGTAACCACATTGGTTGAGGTGTCACCGAGCATGCCCAGCATTTGTATGGGTGAACCCGCGGTGACGCCGGCACGCACGGTAACGGATCCGGCGGGAGGCGCGGGAAAGAAGTCGAGGATGTCGCGAACGGCGCGGATTCCGGTTGGGAGCGCAAAGGTGGTGGAGTTGAGTGAGGCGCCGTTGGCGTCCAGCAGTTCAACCTTGATCGTTGCGGATGTCCCGGTGATGTTCTGGAAAGCGAAGCCGGTGAATTGCGTTCCTGCGTGTGTGAACGGCAGCGTAGCCGTGGTGTAAGTGACGCGGGAGAACATGGCATGCACCAGCGCGACCAGCGCGTTACCTGTGGCGGGGAGCGTCTGTACGGGAGCGTCATCCGTACGCGAATATGTGAAGTACTCAATCACGTCATTGGTGTCTTTGTTAGTGGCGCGGACTCGTTCACCATCGAGCTGGAAAGAGGCTCCGGTGTTGGGACAAGTAAGGGCGGTGTCAGGAAAAGTTCCGTTACACAGCTTCACATCAATCTCAGTGGGACTGACTAGGGTGGTATCGCCGGGGATGAAGAAGATAGTGGTGCCTTCAATCTGAATGCGGGTGTTGGCATTGAAATTCTTGCCCAGAACCCTGAGCACGGTCCGGTCAGCCAGCAGGCCACCGCCGGGAATCACGTCAGTGATGGTCTGCTTGTCAGAGGTGGCGATGGTAAGCGTGCCTGGGGCAATCTCTTTGATGTAGCTGACGCCGCTGGGATCGATAAAGAGGGCGCTGGCATTATCCAGGTCAACCGGGAAAGTTGCGCCCGGCGTGGCGGTGGAGTTCACCGGCATCGTGAGCGTAAACAAGGGATATGAAATGTCAGTGCCAAAGGTGGACGGATTGTTGGGTGATTTCGCCGTGACCGCGATGTTGCTTCCATTGATGACGGCGATGCCGACGGCTTGTCCGGAAGCATCATTGATGGCGACGCCGCGCACAGGGCCAACGGGACCAGTGGGAACAGATGGACGTGTGCTGCCATTGCCAATGGGCTTGGGCTCCGTGAGCAAGAGCTGGTATTGGAAGATACCGCCGGGAGGAACGGCTGCGTCGCCGACTTTGAGGGAGACGCCGGCGAATGGGACCGGAGTGGGCGCAGGTGTTGGCGTCGGAACAGGAGTAGGAGTAGGAATCGGCGTGGGAGCGGGGGAGGATGAAGGACTGCCTCCACCACAGCCAACAAGCAAGAATGATGCGAGTATGAAGACCATGTGCCGGTAAACAGGGGGATGATTGCTTGACATCAACGAACTCCTTCGTTAGTTCTGTCTCTTCGCTCCAAAACCGCTTTGAGTGCATTTCTTCTGGACTCAACGCAAAGGCTCCTGTCACAGCGGCCTCGACGCGCGTGGTTGTGCTTCCTCGTCCAGACCTTTTAATGCCCTACAGACCTATGACACGCGGGAACGGTTTGCGGAACAGAAAAAGGCTTACCTCTGTAAGGGGATGGACGCGCCTCTCCGTGATATAGGAAAAAGTTTTAAATTCATTCGTTGGAAACATTGAAAAATCATTGGTAAAAAGCGTTGAAACGTCGGATCGAAAAATGCTGGAAAAGACGGCCCAGGCATACTCAAAGTTTTACTTTATGAATAGCCGGTAAGTGTTTACTCCAGCGAGCGTAATGTCCCGTTCGGAAAATCGCCAATGAATGAGATTTCAGTCTTAGTTGTGCCCTTTCAGAAAATGTGTCAGCAGGGCGCGTTCACGTTCGGCTTGTGCCATTTCAGGAATGATCTGCGAGTGCCTTTTCAGCAGCCTGATAGCCACACATTCCATGAACACCTGGACCGGGAGGCGTGGACGAAGAACAGAGATAAATATTGGACATGGGAGTACGCCAGAGCCGCGTCGTGGGACGGACGAGGAGTTGTTTAAGCGTGGCTGCGCCGCCGCCGATATCGCCGCCGATGAGATTGGGGTTATGGGCTTCCAAGTCGGCTGGCCCCATCACGGATCGGGCGAGAATGCAGTCTTTGAAGCCGGGAGCGAAGCGTTCGATCTGGTCTTCAATCATCTGGGTTGCGTTGCCGGTGTATCCGTATGGAACGTGGCAGTAGGCCCAGGCGGTGTGCTGTCCAGCGGGGGCGCGCGTGGGATCAAACAGGCTGGGCTGGGCGAAGAGAACATACGGCCGCTCCGGCGGCTGGCTGTTCCAGGCACGGCGTTCTGAGGCGCATATCTCATCGAGTGTTGCGCCGAGATGAATGGTGCCGGCAAGGCGACATTGCTTTGACCTCCATGGAACTGGCTCTTTGAGAGCCCAATCAACCTTATAAACAGCCATGCCATGCTTGAATTTATTCAGGCTTAACTTGAAGGAAGCAGGCATGGCGCTGCCGGTGATCTTGATGAGCTGGCGCGGAGTTACGTCGAAGAGGATGAGCTTGTCTTTGCCAGGCTGAGATTGAGTCTGGGGATTGAGCTGGTCGAGCGATTCAACCATGCAGTTGGTGATGACTTTGCCGCCGAGGGATTCCAGATGCGACACCATGGCGTTGGCGAGTTGCTGAGATCCGCCGCGGGCAATGGGCCATCCGGCAACGTGTGCGGCAATGGCCAGAACCAGGGCCGGAGCTGAGGTGCCTGCCATCTCCAGTGGCAGGATGGAATGCGCGGCGATGCCGGCGAACAAGCCTCGAGCCCGCTCGGTTTTGAAAGTGGCGCGGGCGAGGCTGGCAGCGGAACGGAGAGCGCGCAATCCGAAATTGGCCATCATCAAGGGATGGTGCGAAATGCCGGGCTGGGAGAGCGCGTCGGCAAAGAAATCCTGCGAGCGGGCGACAAACTGGCCGACGAGATTGCGGTAGGCGGGGCCGTCCGGGCCGAGATTGGCAACGGTGTCATCGAGCGAATTGTGGAGCACCGCGGCACGGCTTTGCTGAGAAGAGCTTTGTTGAGACGGACTTTGTTGAGCTGACGCGTCGTCAAGTGGATGGGCAAGGGCGATGGGCGGCGTGATCCATTGCAGTCCGTGTTTCGCAAGAGGCAGTGTGCGTAGAAAAGGCGAGCACGCGGCCATGGGATAGACGGACGAGCAGACGTCATGGATGAAGCCGGGAAGCGTGAGTTCGGCGGAGCGAACACCGCCTCCGGGAGTGGATGCGGCTTCAAGAACGCAGACGGAGCGTCCTGCCTGGGCGAGACGGATGGCAGCCGCAAGACCGTTCGGGCCGGAGCCGACGATGATGGCGTCAAAGGCGGAGAGGTCTGCTGCACTAACGGGATTGTCAGCCGGGGTGCGGGCTGGATTGCTAACGTCATTCATGCGGAAAGCGGATGTTAGGATGTTGATGCCCAACACTCATGCTACCAAAGTGGATATCCCAGAACCGATTCGCGCAACGCGCAAAGATCAGAGCGTTTTTGAACTCTGCCGACCATTATTCCAATCGGCGTGGATACGGTGATTACAGAACACAGATGATCCGGCAGGCGATCCGCACATCGTTTGATCATCAGCAGTTGCGCCCTGGATACGGACGCTGGGTGGATGAACGGATAGTGGAATATCCGTGGCTGTTTTCCCTGCTGCCGGAAACAGGCGGCGAACTGTTGGATGCGGGATCCACATTGAACCATGATGACGTGATTCATCATCCCAAACTGCGTAGCAAGAAGATGACGATCATGACGCTGGCGCCTGAAAGCGATTGTTTCTGGAAAGACGGTATCTCATACATTTATGGAGACTTGCGTAAGACCATCTTTCGCGATGCGGCGTTTGATTTTGTGGTGAGCCTCTCTGTGATCGAGCATATCGGGCTGGATAACCAGATGTACGATCCGCAGGGAATCAGCGGTGGAGACCGGAAGCCGGGAACGGGGGATCATCTGGCTGCGGTACGTGAGTTGTGGCGAGTGCTGAAACCTGGAGGCACTGCTTATTTCAGCATGCCGTTTGGAAAGCACGAAGTGCGCGAGTGGCTGCAGGTTTTTGACCAACGGATGGTGGAGCGTGTGATTGAGGCGTTTGAGCCGTCTGCGAGCGAGATCTTTTATTACAAGAGCTCGGCGCAGGGAGGGTGGCAGAGGTGCCGTCCTGAGGATGCGTCGGATGCGAAGTTTTTTGATGTTCATCATGATGCGCCGTGGCCTGGGTGCCCGGCCGCTTCTGAGGCGGTAGTTTGCCTGAAAATGATCAAGTGAAAATCCCGGAAACAAAGCAGAGTATGGGCGCGGAGTTACCTTCTGGTGCAGGTAATGATGCGCCGCCGGATGCCCTTCTGCATGCTCTGCGCGGGCGGTCCATGGCTCGCAATACCATTTGGCAGGTGGTGGGGCAGTTGCTGCCGCTGTTCATTGCGGCTGTCTCCATTCCCCTGCTTCTCAAACGCATTGGCGTAGACCGCTTTGGCGTGCTCACGCTGGCGTGGGCCCTGGTGGGATACTTCAGTCTGTTTGACCTTGGGCTGGGACGCGCGCTGACGAAAGTTGTAAGCGACCGGCTGGCCGCGGGCAAGAACCATGAAGTGGCTGCCGCATCGTGGACCGCCCTGAGCATGATGGCCGCCGTGGGCTTAATATTTACGGTGGCGATATGGCTGCGCTGCGAGTGGATTGCCCGGTCGCTGATGAAAGTTCCGCCTGCATTGCTGGGTGAGACCATGCGATCACTGTATCCGCTGGCGCTATCCATCCCGGTAATTACTGTGACCACCGGACTTCGAGGCATTCTTGAAGCACAACATCGCTTTGGCATGGTGAACGTGGTGCGCGCGGTGATGGGAGCGTTCAGCTTTCTTGGTCCGCTCACGGCGGCCTTCTTTTCGCCCAGCTTGTTTCCTTTGATCGCAGTGCTGGTGGTGGGCAGAATTGTGGCCGCAGCGGTGCACCTGGTTCTTTGCCTGCACACCACCCCAAGCTTGAAAGAAGGATTCTTTTTTGATCGCGGCGTGTTGCGCGAATTGATGAGCACCGGATCATGGATCACGGTGAGCAACCTGGTTGGCCCGCTGATGGTTTACACCGATCGATTTGTGATCAGCGCGCTACTGTCAGTAAGCGTGGTGGCGTATTACACCACGCCGTTTGAACTGGTAACCAAGTTGTGGCTGGTACCCACGGCGATTGCCGGCGTGCTCTTCCCTGCCTTTGCTGCTCTGGCGGTGATTGATCGCTCCAAGCTGGAACGCACCTATTCACGCGGCGTACGCGCATGTTTTCTACTGCTGATGCCTGTGGTGTTTCTGGTGTTTCTATTTGCGCCGGAAGGCCTGCATCTGTGGCTGGGGCCGGTGTTCGCCGCAAAGAGTACGGTGATCCTGCGATGGCTGGCGGTTGGCGTCCTCATTAATAGCCTGGGACAGGTTCCTTATGTGCTGCTCCAGGCGGTGAACCGTCCGGATATTCCGGGAAAAATTCATCTGGTGGAAATTCCGTTGTATCTGGGTGCGATGGTTCTGGGGATCAAACAGTTTGGATTAGCCGGCGCGGCTGCAGTGTGGGCGATGCGACTGATTCTGGAGACGGCTGCGTTGGCTTTTTTTGCCCGCAAGACCCTGGTGCCGCATGCGCTGACGCTACGGTTTGTGGCGATTCTGGCGTTGACGGTGGCGGCGTTGTATTTGTGCCAGTTTGAGACCGGTCTGGCGGTGAAACTGGTTACGGCCGTCGCGGGCATTGCGGCGTTTGTTGCAGCGAGCTGGTGGTGGGTGCTGGATGATGAGGAACGCGGGTTTGTAAAGCCTTCATTTCTGTGGCTTCGGTCATAGGTTCTTGTCGCTTCGCTCCAAACCGCTCGAACGCGTTTACCGTGGTTGCAACGTGAAGGCTCCTGTTGCAGCGGCCTCAGCGCGCGTGGTCGGCGCGAGGCCTTTTTCTGCATCCATTATCGCTTCGCTCCAAACCGCTCGAACGCGTTTACCGTGGTTGCAACGTGAAGGCTCCTGTTGCAGCGGGCTCGACGCGCGTGGTCGGCGCTAGGCCTTTTTCTGCATCCATTATCGCTTCGCGCCAAACCGCTCGAACACGTTTACCGTGGTTGCAACGTGAAGGCTCCTGTTGCAGCGGGCTCGACGCGCGTGGTCGCTTACGTGCAAAGAAGCACAAGATCCTATTTTTTAACCGGATTCATACTCGCATCTTGACCTGCACCTGACCGCTCACCGTTTGCACGTCATAACATGGGACAGCAGCGCATGCCGGGCCCTCTTTGACGCTGCCATCGCGCAAAGAAAAGCGGGAGAGATGCCAGGGACACTGAATGGTTCCGTCCACGAGTTTGCCCTCTTCCAGTGGCGCGCCATAGTGCGAGCACACGGCTCCAATGGCGTAAATGGTTGAAGCTGATTTAAGAAGAAGAATTGGCTGGCCATCCACTTCAACCCGTTTGGGCTGGCCATCAATGAGATCTTTTTCAGCGATGACAGTTTTGAAATCAGAGGGACCGCTGCGATAAGCATTGCGGTTGATCATGACTCCGAGATGAAAAACCATGCCTCCACCCAGGTAGGCCCCCGCGCTGACCAGCAGATATCCGATGATGGCAACACCGAGTGATGCCCAAGTCAAAGTCCAGCCATCACGCCAGCGCATGAGCAACGAGCCGACAAAAAAGAGAGTCGCGCCGGTATTGATGATGCCATGCACCGCGCCCACGGATTTCTCCGCCGGGTCGATGTCCATCCAATCCATCAGGCCAGCCGCTGCCGCGCCCAACGCGCCGGCTATGCCAACTGCGACGGCGATACTGGAAGCGATTCCAAGCTGGGGGAGATGACAAAGGAGGCCCAGCAGATCGAAAAGAATGGCCAGCGTCCAGGCGCCCACTGGGATGTCTGTCAGCAGGGGATGAAGCGGGTGACCAAGCCACGACCCGTTGAGCAACAGCTTGATGGGCCGCAACGGGGTGGTCTGAAAACTACGGTTGAGAATACTGTCGACAGGTGCACTGATTTTTTTCACCAGAGCTGATTTGATGATGGCTTGTTCGGCTGCTTCTGTTACGTCACGGTTCACGTCGATCCTCCGGACTACCCAGGTTTTGGCCCGAACGGGGCGTCGTTCATTTTGCAACAGAGCCGGCAACAAGGGAAGTGCGGTTAATCCTGATCTGCAGTAATCGGACAAAACACTTTGCTGCGGATTAACGCGGATGATGGCGAACCAGGACAAAATTGGGTAAATGAGTAATCTGGTAATCGGCAATTGAAAACCTAACCTGGAATCGACATGACCGGGCAGAAATGCGTGGGTAGGGCCAAAGAGGCGACAATCCTGCGACTTTAGTTTTCGGATCGGCAGTGGCATTGCGGGATTGTGACAGGCGTGTTAGGCTTTACAAGTCACTAGAAGGACGAGATTTAAGGATAGGAGTCCCAGTTTCAAGTGTTAGCGAGAGAGCATAAGGCAGACGTCATCAACCGTTTCCGCACGCACCAGTCAGATACCGGAAGCCCGGAAGTCCAGATTGCAATTTTGAGTGAGCGGATCGTTGATTTGACCGAACACTTCAAAACGCACAAGAAGGACCACGCCTCCCGGCGGGGTCTGCTCATGATGGTCAGCAAGCGGCGTCGCCTGCTGGACTATCTAAAGACGTACGATACTGATCGATATAAAGACGTCATCCAAAAACTTGGAATCCGTAAGTAGTCGAGTTACCGGACGTTTTGAACCGAGGTCTCCCGTCGGCGGGAGAGGTGTGCCTGGAGCAGGGCTCTGCTTGAGCATCCCTGCAAATGGTCCACAAGATTCTGCCGAGACTGTACCGTATAGAAAACAAAGGCTCTCACGCTAGACCTTACTGGTCCTCCCGAGAAAAGAGGAGTTCATGAAACAGACAGCCACTGTTGAACTTGCAGGCGGCAAATCCCTCCATATAGAAACTGGACATTTGGCAAAACAAGCGGCCGGATCGGCGATTATCCGGCAGGGCGATAACGTAGTCCTGGGCACCGCGAATGCCGCTCCAGAACCCCGTGAAGGAATCGACTTTTTCCCACTCACGGTAGATTACAGAGAATACACATACGCCGGCGGACGCATCCCTGGTGGATTTATCAAACGCGAAGGTCGACCACAGGAACGCGAAATCCTGACCTCGCGACAGATTGACCGCCCCATCCGCCCGCTCTTCCCTGAAGGCTTCCGCAATGAAACCCAGGTCATCTCCCTGGTACTTTCCGCAGACACTGAAAACGATCCTGACATTCTAGCCATCAACTCTGCTTCCGCAGCGCTCACGCTTTCCGATATTCCATTTCATGGCCCGGTAGGCGCGGTTCGCATTGGCCTGGTCAACGATCAGATGATCGTGAACCCGACTTATGCGGAAATGGCCGAGAGCAAGCTCAACATCACGGTGGTGGGCACGGCTGAAGGCATTGTGATGGTGGAATCCGGAGCGAAGGAAGTTTCTGAAGAGAAAGTTCTGGAAGCCATTGAATTTGCCCACGAACAGATCAAGAAGATATGTGCAGCCATTGTTGACCTGGCAAAACGCAGCGGCAAACCGAAACGCGCCGTGAAAGAGCCGGAAATGGACCAGGCTTATTTCGATGGCCTGATGAACAAGGTGGGCGCCGCGCTGGCAGATGCCCTGGATACTGGGAAGTATCCCAAGCTGGAAAGCTACACCAAAGTAAAAGAGATTAAAGACAAGCTGAAGGCTGAGCTTCCGCCGGATGACGACGCGGCCAAAGCCAAGCTTTCACGCTATTACGAATTGATGCGCGAGAAGATCTTCCGCGATCAGGTGACGAAAGAACGTCGCCGTCCGGATAACCGCAAGTTTGACCAGATCCGCGACATATGGATTGAAGTTGGCGTGCTGCCGCGTACGCACGGCTCAGCGGTGTTTACTCGAGGTGAAACGCAGGCGCTGGTAACAACCACGCTGGGCACACCGGATGACATGCAGCGCATTGAACGCTTTGAAGGTGAAACCAGGAAGCGCTTTATGCTGCACTACAACTTCCCGCCATTTTCCGTGGGTGAAGTTGGACGCATGACAGGCGTGGGCCGTCGTGAAATTGGGCACGGCGCGCTGGCAGAACGTGCGATCTCCGCGGTCCTGCCTCCGGTAGAGAAATGGCCTTATGCGATCCGCGTGGTCTCAGACATTCTGGAGTCCAATGGATCATCGTCCATGGCTTCAGTATGCGGCGCTTCCCTTTCATTGATGGATGCCGGCGTTCCGCTGACATCATCGGTTGCAGGCGTGGCGATGGGATTGGTGAAAGAAGGCGATGCCTACGCCATCCTGACGGACATTGCCGGTGCGGAAGATCACTATGGCGATATGGATTTTAAAGTCGCTGGAACACGTGATGGCATTACCGCCCTGCAAATGGACATTAAGGTCATGGGCATCACTTCGCAAATCATGCGTGAAGCTCTGGAGCAGGCCAAGCATGGCCGCTTGTTCATCCTGGGCAAGATGGAAGAAACCATCACCGGCGGACGCGAGAATATCTCAACGTTCGCTCCGCGCATTTACACCCTGCAGATTCCTGTGGACAAGATTCGCGACCTGATTGGTCCTGGTGGAAAGATGATTCGCTCCATCATTGACCAGACCGGCGTGAAGATTGACGTGGATGATACGGGCAAGGTGAACGTGGCTTCCAACGACGGACCTTCGGCGCAGAAAGCCATCCAGATGATCAACGACCTTACGGCAGTGCCGGAAATCGGCAAGACGTATCTGGGCAAAGTGGTGCGACTGGCCGAGTTCGGTGCGTTCGTGGAAATCATTCCTGGCACCGATGGTCTGCTGCACATCAGCGAGATTGCGGAACATCGCGTGAAGGAAGTGAAAGACGAACTCAAGGAAGGTGACCAGGTACTGGTCAAGGTCCTGGGCATTGAAGGCAACCGCATTAAGCTGTCACGCAAGGCGATCCTGAAAGAACAACGCGCCAAGATGACAGCACAACGCGGCGACGCTCCCGAAGGCGAAGGTGGCGAAGGTGGCGGCGGTGAGGGTGGTGGCGAACATGCTGAACCTCATCATCATCATCATGAGCCCGCAGCAGAAGGCTCAGAAGAAACCGTAACCTTTGAAGGCGGCGCGGACTTCGACGACAACGACGACGAGCCGAACTTCAATCGCGAAGATGCAAACCGCGAGACAGTTGCCGTGCCGACGGATCGTCCGGATCGTCCACGTGGCCCAAGGCCACCGGGCGGTGGCGGAGGACGTCGTCCTGGAGGACGCGGTGGTCGTGGTCGCGGACCTGGCGGCGGCGGTGGACGTGGCGGACCTCGCGGCGGTGGCGGCGATCGCGGTGGTGGTCGACAGTAATCTTGTCGCTGCGCTCCATCCGCTTGAGAGATTAAGTCGTGGTTGGATTCATCAGCACCTGAAGCAATGCGGTTCGGCACGCAAGTCGGTCGGACCGTGTTTTTTTTCAACATAAAAAACGAGGCGCAGCTTAAAGCTGCGCCTCGTTTTTTAATCGACTAGATCGGCTCGAAGAGAGTTACTCCGCGCCCGCGCCGTGACACTTCTTATATTTCTTGCCTGAGCCGCACGGACAAGGATCATTGCGTCCTACTTTGGCCTGGCCGCGAACAACCTGCTGCGGAGTGGCCGCACCATCGCCGGATCCGGCCATGCGCGCTTCCTGCAATTCGCGCTTCTTGCGGCGCTGGAACTGGGCTTCCAGATCATCAATGGAAGTGGACGCACGTTTTCTTGGCGCAGGCTCTGGCTGTTCACCATTGCCGGCAGGACCAGCAGTCACAGGCGTTGGCGAGGTATCCACAATCTGCATGTGGAACAGGTAACGCGCAGTCTCTTCCTGGAAGCGGCGCATCATGCCTTCAAACATGTCAAACGATTCACGCTTGTATTCCACCAGAGGATCATGCTGGGCATAACCGCGCAGGCCAATGCCTTCCTTCAGGTGGTCCATGTTGAGCAGATGGTCTTTCCACTGCGTGTCCAGCACGCTCAACATGATCATGCGTTCGTGATAGCGGAGCGCGTCCGGACCAAGCTGCGTTTCCTTGGATGTGTATGTTTCTTCCAGCTTGGTGAAAATCGCATCGCCCAATTCCTGGCGATTCAGCTTGTCCGGATCAATGCCGTCCTTCTGCATATCCAGGCCAAATTGCTCGATGAGATATTTATTCAGCGGGTCAATTTCCCACTGGTCGGCATGGACGTTGCGTGGCGCGTATTTGTCCAGCGCCTCGGCCACCATGGACGCAACATATTCGTCCATGATCAGCTCTTTCTGTTCGACGCCGGAAAGCAATTCCTTGCGCAGACCATAGACGGCCACGCGCTGCTTGTTCATGACGTCGTCATACTCAAGCAGGTGTTTGCGCGACTCAAAGTTCTGGCCTTCCACGGCCTTCTGCGCGGCCTCAATTCGCTTGGTAATCATGCGCGATTCGATCGGCACGCCTTCTTCCATACCCAGGCGCTGCAACAGCGTTGATACCCAGGCCTTGGCGAAGATGCGCATCAGGTCATCTTCCAGCGAGAGATAGAAGCGCGACGATCCGGGATCGCCCTGGCGTCCTGCGCGCCCGCGAAGCTGGTTATCAATACGGCGTGCCTCATGGCGTTCGGTGCCCATGATGTGCAGGCCACCGGCACTCACTACGCGTTCATGGTCCGCGTCAGTATCTTTCTTATATTTGGTGTAAATCTCCTGGTACTTATCCACCGGACACTGATATTCAATGCCGTTGTAATAGAAGACGGTGTTTACCGCGTCGTCCTGTTGCAACACCACTTCACCGCCCGCGTGCTTGAGCTGTTGCGCGATTCCCTTCTTCACCGTCTCCTGCTTGGCCATGAATTCAGCATTACCGCCCAGCAGAATATCCGTTCCGCGACCCGCCATGTTCGTGGCAATGGTCACGGAGTTAAACTTGCCGGCCTGCGCTACGATCTCAGCTTCTTTCTCGTGGAACTTTGCGTTCAGCACTACGTGTTTTACGCCCTTTTTCTTCAGCAGGTCAGAGAGGCGCTCACTTTTTTCAATGGATGTGGTACCAACAAGAATGGGACGTCCGTTCTCAGCAACTTTTTGTATCTCATCGGCAACGGCGTAGTATTTTTCCTTCTCAGTGCGATAAACGACGTCTGGATTTTCAATGCGTGACATGGGCCGGTTGGTAGGAATCACTACCACCTGAAGCTTGTAAATCTTGTCGAACTCAGCGGCTTCGGTTTCGGCTGTACCGGTCATGCCCGCAAGTTTCTTGTACATGCGGAAATAATTCTGGAACGTAATGGTAGCCAGCGTCTGCGTTTCACGCTCAATCTTTACTTTTTCCTTGGCTTCAATCGCCTGGTGCAGACCATCACTCCAGCGGCGACCGGGCATCAGGCGGCCGGTGAACTCGTCCACAATAATGACTTCGCCGTCTTTCACCACGTACTCAACGTCCTTCTTGTACAACGCGTGGGCTTTCACAGCGGTCTCAACGTGGTGCTTCATCGCCCAGTTTTCCAGGTCGGCAATGTTGTCGATCCCCAGTGCACGCTCCACCTTCTCCCAACCCTGATCGGTGATGGTGGTGTTGCGGTGCTTTTCATCCACGACGAAGTCGCCGGTATAGATCTTGGGTTCGCCGGAAGGCACTTCAATCTCTTCGCCTTTTTCCAGGATGGGAATGACCCTGTCAGCGCGATCATATTTGTCAGTGGTCTCGTCGCTTGAACCGCTGATGATCAGCGGCGTTCTGGCTTCGTCGATAAGGATGGAATCAACTTCGTCCACGATGGCGTAGTTGTGGCCGCGCTGGACACAGTCTTCAAGATTGAACTTCATGTTGTCGCGCAGGTAGTCGAAGCCGAATTCGTTGTTGGTGCCGTAGGTCACGTCAGCGGCATACGCTTCTCGACGTTCATCGTCATCCAACTCATGTACGATCACGCCAACGCTCAGGCCGAGAAAGCGGTAGAGCTTGCCCATCCACTCTGAGTCGCGCTTGGCGAGGTAGTCATTCACGGTGACGACGTGCACGCCGTCGCCGGAGAGGGCGTTGAGGTAGACAGGCAGCGTGGCGACCAGCGTCTTACCTTCACCGGTCTTCATTTCGGAGATTTCGCCGCGATGCAGCACAATGCCGCCTACCATCTGGACGTCAAAGTGGCGCATATTAAGGATGCGCTTGCCGCCCTCGCGGCATACCGCAAAGGCCTCGGGCAGAAGCTCTTCCAACGCCGCGTTGCGGGCAGCCAGCCTTTCAGCCGCATCCTCAATGCCCTTGATGCGGTCCTGGATTCGCGCCTTGAATTCAAGGGCCTTCCCGCGCAACTGCTCGTCCGTGAGCTGCTTAAACTGTTCTTCAAAAGCGTTGATCCCGTCCACACGCGGACGAATTCTCTTGATCTCACGCTCATTACTGGTGCCAAAAACCTTGGCTGCTAATTTACCTATCAATTGCTGTCCTTGTTAATACGGTGTGGTTTTACGTAAAGAAGGCGACACTAAAAGCCTAACATATTGGATGCGGCAGGGTGCAGGTAAGTAGCGGGAAAGGCGGCGAGATGGTTTTCAGGTCGATTGCTGGGTGGTGATAAACGCTTCCCTCTGTTATCCCGACGAGGATTCCACAACTTGCGTGGCCCAATCTTGGTCGGGGTGACAGGGTTTGAAGGAATTGGTTACGGCGTAATGAGTGGCTGCTCCAAGCCTTCCCATGTTCGCGATGCGGAATTTGCCTTTCAAATCGGTTCCGGGCTCTCAATTGACCAATCCGCGACCGGCGTCTCCAACTTAGCCAGCAATGCTTTCCCTTCGACAAACTCGTACCCGGTACGCGTATGGAATTCTTCTTCGCCCAATTGACGAAGAGTTTCTCTCAAAGCATTCGCCATCACAGTCACTGTCGGAGAGTCCAGCGGTATCTCGGCTTTATCCGGGAGTCCGCTCAGGTATCCGAGAAATTCCTTCAGGTGATCAGCGCTCATACCATCGGCGGTTTCGGGGTTCTCAAGTCCAAACCCATGCAACACCTCATTCAGGCATTGGTGCAGCAAGCTTCCAGTCACGGCTGCAAAAAATGTATTGCCGCCGATAAACCATTTATTCCAGGCCGCCGTAGACCAGCTTGCCGCCCAGGAATGTGGCTTCCACTTTTACGCTTTTGATTGAGTTGAGAGGAATCTTGAAGATGTCGTCACTGAGCACAACAAAGTCAGCCAGCTTACCCAGCGTCACTGACCCTTTATCTTTCTCCTGAAACTCCGCATAAGCTGAGCCCATGGTGTAGGCTTCCACGGCTTCAGCAACTTTTAATTTCTGCTCTGGAATCCAGCCATCAGGGTTCTTATCATCCAGCGTCGCCCTGGTTGTGGCCGCGTAGATACTCCACATGGGGCTCAGCGGAGCTACAGACCAATCCGTACCGAAAGCCAGTCGGACTCCATTGTCCAAAAAGGTGCGGAAGGCATACGTGCGCTTGATGCGATCAGCTCCAATTCTCTTCTCTGCCCAGCGACCGTCATCAATGGCATGGTACGGCTGGACCGAAGCGATCACCCCAAGTTTTGCATACCGGGCAAAATCTTTGGCCGCCATGTGTTGTGAATGCTCAATGCGCCAGCGGCGATCGCGCTTGCCGTTGGATTTCTCAATCTGTTCAAAGATATCCAGCACCGTGGAGATAGCTTTATCGCCAATGGCATGAACGCACAATTGCAGCCCTGCAGCATCGGCGGCCTTCAATCGCGCGGCCATCGCAGAGACGGGATGCATTTCATCACTCAATAGGCCGTGGCTTTTGGGATCGTCCGTGTAGGGGTCAAAGAAGTATGCCGTCTCTGAACCCAACGATCCGTCGGCGTAACCTTTGACAGCGCCCAAACGCAACATGGGGGAACCAAACGCACGGCGAATGCCGACTTTGGCCTGGTCTTTCCAGTCTGTTTCCATGGGCGCAGCGTAAATGCGCACGGTAAGCTGGTTCTTTTCCTGCAACTCCGCGTATATCTTCACATGCTCATACAGCGGATTCATGTCCTGCACAGACGTCACACCCATGGATGCTGCATGGTCCATTGCCTGCTTGATCGCCCGCATGCGATGTGCATGTGTCATCACCGGCATCACCTTGGTGACCAGGTCCATGGCGGAATCGCGCAAAACTCCCGTGGGATTTCCCTGCGCGTCGCGGATAATCTGCCCACCCGGCGGATCCTGCGTGCTGGCCGTGATGTTGGCGAGTTTGAGCGTGACGGAATTTGCCAGCGACTCATGCCCGTCATAGCGATTCACCCATACCGGCGTATCCGAGGTTACGGAATCAATCAACGTTTTGGTGGGTAGTTCAGCGGGCGACCATTTCTGCTCATCCCAGTCACCACCGGTAACCCATTCGCCCCTGGGAGTGTTCTTGGCGCGCTGGGCGATTTTGTCAGCAAATTCTTTCGGTGACGCGGCGTCTTTCAACTGCACTTCCTGAAGATGATCACCGCCATCTACAAAATGGACATGAGCATCGTTGAATCCCGGCAACAGCAGTTTTCCTTGTGCGTCAAAGACTTTGGTCTGTGGACCGTGCCATGCATCAACTTCCGCCGACGTCCCCACGGCGATAATTCGTTCTCCCAGCACAGCCACCGCTTCGGCCTGGGGATGAGCTTTATCGACAGTCCAGACCTTTGCGTTGGTGATGATAACGTCTGCGGCGGGCTTGGCCTGAGCAAGGCTCAAAACGGAGAGCGCCAGAAGAAAGACATACGTGAGCGACCTGATCATCTTTCGCCCCATTTCAGCTTGGTGCGCAGGACGTTGAAGAACGAACGTCGCGGCATCTTGAACAATCTGACCTGAAACTTGGACCGGCGACAATGCACCACGTCACCATCTTCCAGAGGCTCGCCCAGTTGCCCATCCACGGTGAGATATCCCTGCTTGCGCGTAACGCCCAGATTCACTTCAATCACCGCCGTATCCGGCACTACCAGGGGCCGGTTCGTCAAAGCATGAGATGCAACGGGCGTGATCACAAATCCCGGAAGATCAGGCGTCAGGATGGGGCCGCCCGCAGCGAGTGAATAAGCGGTTGATCCGGTTGGCGTGGAGATAATCAACCCATCCGCTTTGTAGTTGGCCACAAATACGCCATCAATCATTACGTCAAATTCGTTGATCCGCGCCACGGCACTCTGGTTGAGCACGCATTCATTCAATGCGTCATAGTTGGCCAGGCATTCTTCGCCGCGACGCACCTGGCAATGAAGCATGCTGCGCAGGCTGAGTTCGCAGTTGCCGGCGTCGACCAGCACCAGCGCCTCATTGATCTCGTCATGCCGTATTTCGGTGAGAAAGCCAAGCGAGCCGAGGTTCACGCCGAGAATCGGAATGCCGGCCTGCGCCACACTGCGCGCCGTGGAAAGCATCGTGCCATCGCCACCCAGCACAACTACAAAGTCAGGATGCTTCTCCACCAGTTCTTCGCGTTCCGCGGGCTCGCCCTGCGGCCAGTATTCCCGCGTGACCTTGTCGGCGGTGATGGAATAGTCATGGTCACGCAGCCATGTGCCCACGCTTTGTACAATCGTGGGCAGCTCAGGTCTGCCTTGCTTTGAGATGATTGAAGCTCGTTTCATTTCCATTCCGCATGCAACAGAAACTCGCGGTTCCCTTCCGCGCCGAGGATCGGTGAATCAATTACGTCAAGAGTCTGGCCGCCCAGTTCCTTTACCGACGTAGCCACTCGCCTGACCGCATCCTGCTGTGCTTTCGCGTCGCGAACAATGCCGCCTTTGCCCACGCGTTCCCTGCCTACTTCAAATTGAGGCTTGACCAGCACTACGAACTCGCATTGCACAGGACTGGCCGCTGAAACTGCCTGCAACACAGCCGGGAGAATGAGTGTAACAGAGATAAATGAAACGTCCGCAGCCACAAAACTTACCGCTCCATTGATGCCCGATGACCGTAGCTTTTCATCCGTGAGATAACGCGCGTTGGTGTTCTCCAGCAGCTTCACGCGGGAATCAGTGCGAAGCTTGGCGGCGATCTGACCGTATCCTGTATCCACGGCCACCACTTCCAATGCGCCATGCTGCAACATGCAGTCAGTAAAGCCTCCGGTGGATGCGCCCACGTCCATGCATGTGCGGCCGTGCAGATCAATTTTCCATTTTTCCAGGGCGGCTTCCAGCTTGAGTCCGCCTCGTCCGACATACTTCAGGTCGTCGCCCAGCAGGCGTATCTCAACGTCAACACTTACGTTGGCGCCGGCTTTTTCTATTTTCTGTCCGTCGACAAGCACTCGTCCAGCAAGCAACATGGCCTGCGCACGCTCACGCGAGGGCACCAGTCCACGTTCCACCAGCAATTTGTCGATACGGATCTTCATCCTTATATATGGTCTGTGTCTGGCTGATGCAACCTGAGAGCATAAGCCGTTAAGCCAATGATCTCTACAGGCTTATTCACAATCCTTTAATATTTCGCACCGCATCATGTGCAAAGGGCTGAAAGGCCCAAAATGACGCGGTGTTACTGAAGTAACTTCCTGCTTTTCCACATCGTTTTTCACCGCCTTGTTGAAAAGCTGTCCAACGCAATGGAACCAAACATGCATCTGGGAACTTGGGCCCGATCAACATGAACTGCGAAACCCACACCAGTGACTTCCACACTTTCTTGCACCCTTCAAGAGTCAGAGTATTTCAAAATCAACGCAAAAGAGTTTTCCGCAAGAGATTCTTTCACGAAGTGAAGCCAATGTTGAAGGAATGCTGCGAGAAATCCTTGCAACAATTAGAATGATTTTCTTGAATTCAAGGACAAGCATGCCCACTAGCGCTCCCAGCCACAAGAAGAAGATTTCCAGGCCCGCGAAGACCGCCGTCAAAAAGAAAGTTGTTCCCCAGGAGAGCAGCAACGCCGCGTCTCCCATGAACACCGAGCGCCTGCGGCGACTTTACTCCACTATGCTGAAATGCCGCCTGGTGGCGGAGAGCTGCGACAGGGTTTTCGGCACGAACGTTGCCGCGGCCAAAGGGCATGAAGCGGTGGAAGTGGGCGCGTGCATTCACCTGCGCGAAGAAGACCTGGTTTCGCCCACATCCAGCCTGATCAATGGCAACATCACCAAGGGTGCGAGCGTGTCGCACCTCTTTACCGTGCTTAAGGCGTCGTCTCACACTGCAGGCGAAAACGCCGCGTCACTTTCTTCTCTGGAGCTTTCGTCCAGGGCTCAGATTGAAGCCAGTACGATCGTTGCTCTATCTCACAAGCTTTCCCTTAAATCGATCGTCGATATGGCAATTGTGGGCAGTGCCGCGGATAAATCAGGAAATACCTCGCCGAGCGACGCGACGCACGATTTCTGGGAAAACTCAGTTCAATTTGCCGGAGCGCGCAAACTGGGAATCGTCTACCTGATCTGCACGTCGATTGATTCTGACCACGACCTGCGAGGCCGGGCCCTTGAGTTTCAGATTCCCGGCATTGTCGTGGATGGCAATGATGTGGTGGCGGTCTATCGCGTGGCGGAAGAATCCGTGCGCCGCGCACGTGAAGGCCACGGGCCTACGCTGATCGATTGCAAGGTCGATCCTTCACGCGATCCGCTTAGTTTCATGGAAGATTATTTGAAGAAGCGCGACATGTGGTCACATAAATGGCACGCCAGGGTAATGCAGGAGTTGAAGAAGGAAATTGAGAAGGCCATCTAAACTCAACTTCGCCCTCCAGGATCTTCCCCGACGCCTCTGTTGTTAAAAAGCAGCGTCGGGGAACCCTCAGACCCTATTCACGTTCTGAACACCATCCGTGTGCGCTTATGGATGCGCCCTCACAATGCGATCATCTCCGGGATGGTTGGTGACAGTGGTGTGCAGGTTGCTCGTACTGAAATAAAGGAAGCCGTCTGGGCCTTCCGTGACATCCCGTATTCGTCCGAACTGGTCATGCCAGAGCGACTGTTCCGACATTACGTCGCGTCCGCCTGGCGTGTTGAAGAAAAGCTGGTGCACGTGATGAGCATACGTGTTATCAGCCAGGCCGAGCAGGCCGATGAGCATGGACCCGTCCCAGCCGGGGATGACCGTGCCGTGATAGAACGTTGCCCCTGAGGGCGCCGCGGTGACGGGATTGAACAGCCGTACTGGATCAACCAACGCAGCATTGCCGCATATGCCGACGCAGGTTGGCCAACCGTAATTTCCGCCGGCAGTGATCAGGTTGACTTCGTCATTGGACGTGGGGCCGTGGTCCGTACCATAAAGATTGCCGACGGCGTCAAAGGCGAGCCCCTGGGGATCGCGGAATCCCAGGGCAAAAACAAACGGATTTGCCGGGAAGGGATTGCCCGCCGCCGCAGTTCCATCAAGGTTCATGCGCAGGATCTTGCCGTTCATGGATGTGACGTCCTGGGCGGCGGCGGCTGTGCCGTGATCGCCGGTGCTCAGGTAGAGCAGGTGGTCGGGGCCAACTTTGAGGCGTCCACCGGTGTGGTCCGCCGCCTGGGCCTTGTAGTCAAAGATGATTGTGTCTAACGTTCCGGTGTTCCCGGTAACAGTGACGTGCCCTACGCGACAGTGGAGGCCATCGGCAAGGTTGCTGCAAAAGTGGATATAGAGGACCCCGTTGGCGGCAAACGCCGGATCAAGGTCCATGCCGGTGAGTCCGGCTTCAAAGCCTGCGCTCTGTGACGTGATGTTCAGCACCGGTTGTGCGAAGAGTCCTGTGCTGGTAACAACACGCAACCGTCCGGCGGGCTCAGTAACGAAGAGTCGGCCATCGGGCGCGAAGACAAGAGACCAGGGATTGTCGAGGCCAGTGGCCACATCTTCCGTTTTCAAAGTTTTGTCTGTGGCCACAACCGGGCCCGGCGTGGGAGTGGGCGTGGCGGACGGTGTTGGCGTTGCAGTGGGAAGTGGCGTGGGTGTGGCGGTTGGCGTGGGCGTGATGCCTGGCGTTGGTGTGGGTGTTGGATTTGGACTACTTACACTGCCGGCTCCGCAGCCAGCCAACGTGGTAATGGTTAGAAGAAGAAGGAGTGCAGACAACAGGACCCGGGCGAGTGGTAAAGACATACAGCGGCGCATTGGCGCTCCATGAGCGTGGATTCCAGGGGAGGAGTGTCAAGTGAGATGCGGAACCAATGCGCGGTTCTGTCCACAGCTGCTGCTGGAACCTGTTTTTTATTGCTTAGTCCCACGTCGAGCGTGCGGTTTTAGATTTTAATCTACGAATCTAAAATTGAAAATGCCTTTTCAGTTCCGGCCTTCCTTCTTCCTTCTGGTTGCCGGTTCGGCGGCGCAGCACTGGTCCATCATTGGCTGAGACCAGCGGACGGCCGTTGATCTGGGCGAACAAACGGCCCTGCACTTCGTCAAAGTCGCTGGTGTCCACCACATACTCCTCGCGCGGCGGCAGCATGGTATCAATTTCTTTCTGCGCCCGCTTGATGCGATCTTCATTCATAGGATGGGTGGCAAATGCCTTGGCCATAAAGTTCGGCTTCTTGTGTTTGCCCTGAAGACGCTCAAAGAAGTTCACAAACGCCACCGGGTCATAACCCGACGCATAGACATACTCCAGGCCGAGAAGATCAGCTTCACGCTCGGCATCGCGGCCGAATTTGAGCGTGCTCATGGGAAAGGCAACGCTGGTAACTTCGCGCACGGCCAGGCCAATTGGCCCGCCGACAAACACCATGGGTAGGGACGCAAGGTTCCAGATATGCGCTTTGGTCATGCCGCGTGTTCCGTGGCGCGCGGCCACATGAGCAATCTCATGCGCCATCACACCGGCCAGTTCGGCTTCATTCTGCGCGGAGAGAATCAGGCCGGTGTTTACGTAAAAATATCCGCCGGGCAGCGCGAAGGCGTTCACTTCATCGTCATTGACCACTTTCACCGTGAACGGAACCTTCGCGTCAGAGTGGCGCACCAGTCGTTGCGCCAGCGTGTTCACATAGCCATTCACCACCGGATCGTTGAGCAGTCGCGCCTCGCTTTCCCACTGTTTGGCCATCTCACGGCCCATGGCCATCTCGCGGTCCATGGAGTAGAAATTCACGCCATTATCAACTTGCCGGTCGCCGATCCTGCTGACGTCATAACGCGCGGGAACTTTGTCTTTGTGATGCGATGATTTGTTCTTTCCCTCATCGGCCACGGTGACTTCCGGTTCCTGATCAAGCGCGAGCATGGAAGCATAATCCGACGAAGTGCGAACGATGATGGCGCCAGCTTCTTCTGGAGTCTCCGCAGGTAAGGCGTTCGCCGGCAAAAACGAGAACGAGACGAGGAAGAGAAAGGGCAAAGAAAGGCGAATACGACGGACACCTTCGCGTGTGCGGGGGAAAGACGAAAACAGCATTTTGGATGTCTCGAAGTCTGGGGTTGTTGCGGCATCAACGAGACAGCCGCGCCTAAGAACAATTCCTTAGAGGAAGTACTTAGGTCCTACGTTGGCTGGGATTGTATAGAACTGTGGGCTTTCTCTCCATTCAAATCTTAGCTCTAATGTTCCCGCCAGCGAACCGCAATATAAACCATTTATTTTCATACACTTAAAATAGATGTACGTAACCTTAGTCACTTACGCTAAGATTTTTAGTCCCTAAGTGTTGACTTTTGTACTGCCTTCTTCCTATAATTAGCACTCGACGGATAAGAGTGCTAGCAGAGTGCCAGCATGGCCGTCAACCAATCCACAGCAGTCTTAGTAAACCTAACTTTTAAGAAGGAGAGTTCCATGGCAAAGCTGACTCCACTGGGTGAGCGCGTACTGGTACGTCGTATTACCGAAGGTGAAACCGTTCGCGGCGGGATTATCATCCCCGATTCCGCAAAAGAAAAGCCCCAGGAGGGCGTTGTTGTTGCAGTGGGTACGGGCCGTTTTGACAAAGGCGTGCACGTTCCCATGTCAGTAAAAGAAGGCGATCGCGTTCTGTTCGGCAAATATTCCGGCAGCGACATCAAGATCGACAACGAAGAATTCCTGATCCTGAAAGAAGAAGAGATCTTCGGCATTCTTTCCGGTGCAGCCAAAGCGACTGAAAAGCACGAAAAAGTCGGCGCAGGCAAGCGGTAACTTCCAGCTTCCCTTCCGGGAAAAAGAAGAGCCTGTTTTCAATAACAAGTTTTTGAAACATCACGCGCTCAGGCGCGAACAGTTTGATAGGAGATTTAGCAATGGCAAAGATTATTGTGCACGGTGAAGAGTCCCGCCAGGCGATCCTGCGCGGAGTGAACATTCTGGCCGATGCCGTAAAGGTCACACTCGGTCCCAAGGGCCGCAACGTTGTTATTAACAAGAAATTCGGCTCCCCCGTCATCACCAAGGACGGCGTTACGGTAGCCAAGGAAATCGATCTGGGCGAGACCCTGGAAAACATGGGCGCGCAGATGGTGCGTGAAGTCGCAAGCAAGACCTCTGACGTTGCCGGTGACGGCACCACCACCGCCACCGTTCTGGCTCAGGCCATCTACCGTGACGGCGTAAAGACGGTTGCAGCTGGCGCCAACCCGATGGCATTGAAACGCGGCATCGAGCGCGCAGTTGCCACCATTTGCGGCGCGATGGGCAAAGACGGCGAACGCAGCAAAGGCTTCCTGGATACCCTCTCCAAGCCCGTGAGCGGCGACATGATTGCCCAGGTCGGCACCATTTCCGCCAACAACGACGAAACCATTGGTCGCATCATTGCCGAAGCCATGAAGAAAGTCGGCAAAGACGGCGTCATCACCGTGGAAGAGTCCCGCACCATGGAAACCAGCCTGGAAGTTGTGGAAGGCATGCAGTTTGACCGTGGTTACCTCTCACCTTACTTTGTGACCGATCCGGAGCGCATGGAAGCCAGCCTGGATGACGCGCTCATCCTGATCAACGAAAAGAAAATCAGCAGCATGAAGGACCTTCTCCCTGTTCTGGAACAGGTAGCCAAGGCCGGCCGTCCGCTGCTCATCATCGCGGAAGACGTGGATGGTGAAGCGCTGGCCACCCTGGTGGTCAACAAGCTGCGTGGCACCATTCAGGTTTGCGCAGTGAAAGCGCCTGGCTTCGGCGATCGCCGCAAAGCCATGCTGCAGGACATTGCCATCCTCACCGGCGGCAAGGCCATCACGGAAGACCTGGGCCTGAAGCTGGAAGGCATACAGATCACGGACCTGGGCCGCGCCAAGAAAATCACGATTGATAAAGACAACTGCACGATCGTGGAAGGCAAAGGCAAGGGCGGCGAGATTGAAGGCCGCGTAAAGGAAATCCGCGGACAGATGGATAACACCACCAGCGATTACGATCGCGAGAAGCTCCAGGAGCGCCTGGCGAAGCTGGTTGGTGGCGTTGCGGTGATCAAAGTGGGCGCCGCGACTGAAACCGAAATGAAGGAAAAGAAAGCCCGCGTGGAAGACGCAATGCACGCGACCCGCGCTGCCGTGGAAGAAGGCATTGTCCCGGGTGGTGGTGTTGCCCTGGTTCGCTGCGCTGCGGCCCTGCAGGCCTTGAAGTTCAAGAACGACGATGAAGAGATCGGCGCCGATATCGTCCGCCGCGCTCTGGAAGAGCCTCTCCGCCAGATTGTTGCCAACTCCGGTGAGGAAGGCGCAATCGTCGTCGGCAAGATCCGCGACTCCAAGGATAACAACTACGGCTACAACGCCCAAACTGATAAGTTCGAAGACCTGGTGAAAGCCGGTGTCATCGATCCTACCAAGGTTACCCGTACCGCGTTGCAGAACGCTGCATCCATCGCAGCGCTCATGCTCACCACCGAAGCCCTTGTCTCTGACGTTCCGGAAGACAAAAAGGGTGGCGGCGGTGGCGACAACCACGGCGGCATGCCTTACGGCGGTTAATTTAACTCAAAGTCAGCTCGCTCCTGACCAAATCCCCTGTCGACAACGGCAGGGGATTTGTCTTTCATTCCTGTCGCTGCGCTCCAAACCGCTGAACAGCCTGGATCCAGTTGATGTCCCTGCAGCTCCCGTGTCGCGCGGTTCGGCACGCAAGCCGGCCTTACCGCGAATCTCGCGCAAGAATCAATTTTCTAGTTAGCGATTAAGACAAGGGCTGCGACCGTCGACGGGCCGCAGCCCCCTGCCTCATGTGCCTAAACGCTGTGACCATGATTCATCATCTGAAAGCGGTTTGCAGCGAAGCGACATAAAAAAACGCACCGGCCGAAACCGGTGCGTTGGAGTAACCAGACGTGTCTCGCGTCTAGAACTTAAGTTTTGCGGCGACTTGCAACTGGCGTGACGAGCCAGAATCACCGGTTGGGAAACGGGTTGAACTAATGATGCCCAGGTTCGGTCCAACGGTTCCGTTGGGCTGGCCATAGTTGGGGTGATTCAGCAGATCAAACGCGTCCATACGAATCTGGAAGTTGATCCGTTCTGAAATCTTCGTATTCTTGATCAAAGCGAGATCAACGTTCTGGAAGCCGGGTCCGACGAATGCATTTCGTCCCACGGCGCCGAAAGCGTTACCCGGAGCCACAAACACTGAAGGATTGGCAAACCAGTTGGTCAGCGGATTTCCCTGCACGATGGGGGTTGCAGTAATGTTCGGGCGCAGGCCGCCGGAGCCGGTTACAGCAACCGAGGAAACGGTAATGTTGAATGGATTGCCGCTCTGGAAACTCAGGATTGGCGCCAGTTCCCATCCGCTGACAATACGGTTGCCAGAGAATGGCAGATCATAGATTGCGTTCATGACAAAGCGATGGCGGGCGTCGAAATCAGAATTGCCAACGCTGCCGAAGATGTTGGTGCTGTCCTGAACAACAATGCCCTGGTTGTTGCGTGAGTTCTCGTCAATCGAATGCGACCAGGTGTATGACCCGTTGAACTGCAGCCCTTTTGAGACGCGCTTGTTGGCAGTGACCCACAAAGCGTTATATGTGGACGTACCGCTGCTGTCGCGCTCGGTGAGAGAGTTGGCCAGGCTCACGCCGGGCAAAATTGCGCTGGTTGGTGCGATCGCAGTGAAAGGCCTGCTGGCGGACGTGCCAAGCACACCGAACTGGTTGATGTTACGGTCAATTTCCAGATGTGTGCCCTTGGTGCCGAAGTAGCCGACCATCAATCCAATCGTGTTGGTCAGTTGGTGCTCAAGGTTAACGTTCCAGGACTGAATATCAGCATTCTTGAAGTTAGGATTGACCAGGCCTGGCGCGATGTTCGCGGGATTTCCGTTGAACAGCCCGGGCAACGATGACAGCGGATTCGCGGCCACGCTGATAGGCAGCGCGAACGGCGGATTGGAGTTCAAGCCGGTTACGATTCCTGAAATCGGCTGGTCAACCTGAAAGGCATACCCGCCGCGCAGAACCGTGTTGTTCATTACATTCCAGGCAAAGCCGAGGCGTGGCTGGAAGTTTTTGTTGTTCTGCGCATAGGGCTGGCTCGCAAAGGCCAGAACACTTCCCGTTCCAGTGCCGGGAACAAGGGTTGCAAAACGATCTTTGGCTTCGCTGGGCGTCATGTTCCAGGAGTACCGCATTCCCAGTTCCAAGGTGAGATTTGGACGGAACTTCCAGCTGTCCTGCGCGAAAAAGTCGAGCGCCGCAACGTTGATGCGATTGGCAACGTTGCCCACGGTGCGGGCAGCGCTGTCAACGGTTCCAGCAGTGAAATGGGCCGTGGTGTTAAAAACCAGCTGGCCGGGATCGCCGTTGAAGTTGTCATTGCGGAAATCGCGCCACTCAGTGCCAAACTTCAGTGAATGATGTCCGCGGATATAGCTCAATGTATCTGCGATCACGAAAGTGGTGTCGCCACGGCCCTGTGGGAATTGGCGTTCATCGCCGAAAACAAGTCCCTGATCGGCAATCGAGATGGTGGGCATAACCTGCTCGTTCGGACCCAGCGTGGTTGCCAGACCAAGCGTTGACGGATCAATCAGGTTGTTCGGCGTGAAGGTCAGCAGAATGCGGTTGGCGCCGATACGCGCTTCGTTGACCGTACTCGAACTGAACACATGGCTTTCATTCAGGGTCAATACCTGGCGATGCCCGTGACGCGTGTCACCAAATCCGGGGATATTGGCGCCCTGAGTTGGTTCCTGGCGGAGATCATTCTGGTAGACGTAGTATCCATGCAGGCGATCCGCTTCGCTGAAATTATGGCTGATGTCGGCTGTGCCCTGGTCGATATTAACCGGAGCAGTAGCAGAACCCACAAACCCATTGGCAAGCGCGGAAGTTCCCAATGTCGTGTTGGCGTGCGGAACCAGCGCAAGGAGTGAGTTTGCAATTGGATTGCCCGCAGTCTGGATCGCTGTTCGCTGGGCTTCCGTGAAAACGTTGCTGCTGGTAGTCAGGCCCTGGCGATGACGAAGGCCTTCATAGCTCAGGAAGAAGAAAGTCTTATCCTTGTAGATCGGTCCGCCAAAATCGCCGCCAAACTGGTTGCGTTTGAAAGGCGATTGTGCCAGCGGAGTTCCGTTTGAACTGGCTACGGGGTTGAACGCGTTGCGCGCGTCAAAGAAGTTGTTGCGGAGATAGTCGTAAACTTCTCCGTGATATTCGTTTACTCCGGAACGGGTGGCAATGTTCACGATTGCACCGGAATTGCGTCCATATTCCGCGCTGTAGGTGGAGTTGTCCACCTTGAATTCGGATACCGTGTTGATGGTCGGCTGGAACGTGACCTGGTTCTGCACCATGTCATTCAGGTTGATGCCATTGATCATGAAGTTCACGGCATCTTCGCGTCCACCGGCGGTATTAAAGGCAAACGAACCCTGCCCGCGCAGTGGTGCCGTCAGGAAGCCGCTTTGCGGAGGTGTAACCGAGCCAGGAATAAGCAGGGCCAGATCCACAAAGTGACGGCCGTTCAGGGGAATTTCCTGCACCGTATTCTGGTTGATGGTCTGGCCAACGGTCATCGTTGTGGTCTCAATGACCGGCGCGCTGGCTTCAACTTCAATCGTCTGACCAGAGCTGGCCACGTTCATGCTGAAGTTCTGCACGGAGTTTTTACTGACTTCCAGGCGCAGGTCCTTGACAATCTGGCTCGTAAACTTCTCTGACTGTACTTCCACGGTATAAACGCCCGGTGGAAGTGCGGGAACTTCGTAATCGCCCGACGAATTGGTCTGGACGTGGCGTTCAATTCCGGCGCCGGGATTTTTCACGATTACCTTGGCCCCGGCAATGGTGGCGCCACTGGAATCAGTGACCGTTCCTTTGATGCTGGCGGTAGTTTGCCCAAAAGCCATTGCCGTTACCAGCAGCAGGCAGACGAGTAGCAACGCACGAGTGGAAAACACTTGCTTGCTTGACATTCTCTTACTGTCCCTCCTAGGGGAAATCGAGTTGAACAATCTAAAGCAAAAATACCAGTATTATGACAAAAGGAAAGAAATTCAAGGCTTGCAGCTTAGCGTCATATGCTACAGATTTTTCGATCTATCCCTTGTAGGAGCATTCGTTCTTCCAGACGTGGAGTGGTTTGCGAACCATTAAGAATCAATAAGTTGCAGGCTGCAGTGCCAAAATGGTTATGAAAAAACATAGTCAGAAGCAGCTAAGTTCCGAAAATGGAAGCCCAGAACCATAAGGTTGGCATGAGGACGAACTTAACTTTATGAAGAAGGCTTTTTAGTTCGCGAAGGTAAAGCTTTAGCGAGGACGAACAATGGTGAGAAAGGACTCTGGTTAGAGTGTGATCTGACAAGCGGCCCATCTGGAGTAGATCCCGTTCACGTGCGACCGGCCCTTTTCCGCCGAGAACCTGATGAGGATCCCTGCCGTTTTGCCCTTTACTGCTTCCGCATTTCGCTTACGGCGGTTACGAATGCCTTGTCTTTGACCATGTTCTTAAATGAATCATCCGTAAGCGGATCAGGCAGGCTTTCCCCGGCGATCATGTTCGCTTTGTTTTTGTAAAACAATCGAAGCTGTCCCAGGGCTTGGTCTTGCTTGCCCATTTCAGCGTAGGTACAAGCAAGGTTGTAATAGAACAGCGGATAGGTCGGCTGTTGCGTCACGCCATAGTCAAATGTCTGTTTGGCTCTGTCCAGCTTCCCGGTCAACCCGTAAGACATGCCAAGGTTATCCACCAGGACACGGAACTGGGTCTCGTTCATGGCGGGCCGTTGTGTTTCCTCATCAAGCACTGACTGATAAAGACCTGCCGCCTGTTCATATTTATGCTCGAGGTAGAATCGACTTGCCTGCGCCAAAACTGTGGTCTCCTCCCGTGATGGCCCAGCCGATCTTCTTGGCACGTCCGCATCCGGGAGAAACTTTACCGAAGACAGCACATCCTGAAAGAGTTTCTGGTCGTCATCCTTAAATTCGACTTTTGAGATGTGTATCTCCGCACAGAGGTCGCGCGCACCATAGTAGGCATGCACCACTTTCTGCGCGATCTTGTTGCCGTTAAACTCTGGCACGGAGTACTGCACAACAGCCGCATCACCGTTCATGTTTTGTTGCAAGTCCTGAAGCTTCAGCTTTTTGTCTTTAAGCCCCTTCTCAGTTCCAGACCACCACTCCGTGCGGCACTTTTCCGCACCGCCGGCAAAGTTCACCCGTTGAAGAAACGCGGTAATCATGAGTGCGTCTTTTCTTTCCATGGCTCGCATCTGCGTCTCGATGCCGTCCGGCCGTAGACGGCTTTGCCACATCGTGGGACCGACTTCCATCTGTAAAAGGCCTTTGACACCCGGAATTGACATGTAAACAGTACCTGAGTTGGGGATTGGCATAGGCTGGCAAGTGGTGAACGTGGATAGCAGCACACACAGAAGCAGGTAAATTACTCTCATGTTTAACCTTCAGAGATTCCGCTGCGTTGATTTGCGAGACCGATTTTATAACAGCCCAGATCACGGCCACGATAAAAACAATCGCCGCTGGAACTAATAGCTAAGAAACAAAGAGCCGGCAATCTCTCGCCGGCCCATTCATCCTGTTGGACTGAAATCTACTGCGGTCTTGCAGGTGGTGGCAGCTTGGTATAGTTTCCCGGTCGCGGAATAGCCTCGTTATCGGCGGCACGTGCCGGATCAGGATGCGCCACTTCAACCGTCAGCGTCCGGTTCAAGACCATCTCCAGCGCAGTTCCCTGCTCAATGCGAACATCCTGCCCGCGCGTGAGAAGCACCGAACCAAGACCAACTGCCGCGCCGGCAGCTCCGCCGATGCCTGCCCCGCCCCAACTTCTGGATGCAGCGGCGCCAATCACAGCGCCGGTGGCCCCGGTCTTGCCGACCGTGGCTGCGTCCTTGCCTTTCTGGCTATCGGCCTTCACGGTGCCTTCATCATCGGACACAGTTGAGTTGGTTGATCCCGGATCACTTTTGAGCGTGCCCGGCAGCTCAACCGTATAACCATTCGGGAAAATCATGGTGTTGAACTTGAAAAGAATTTCAGCCCGTCCGTTCACGCGTCCGGCACGCTGAACATGAGTGATTTCGCCCTTCACAAACGTTCCCGCAGGTATCACGTTTACATTGTCCTGGGTGACCGGGAAAGAAGTCTGGCAATAGACGCCGTCACCAACGTGAGCGCTCTTGGTGTTGATGGGGCTTTTCAAATTCAGCAGGACCCTGGTGCCGGCCGGTACGGTCAACTGCCGGGGTGCATTGGTGGATTTATCAGATACGGGCGTTGGGTTAGTTTGGGCAGAAGCGCCCGCAATCATAGTTGCAAGAAAAATAGCCAGACCGCGCATAGGAATCTCTCCTACGAATCAAAAATGTATTGCGTGGCCTCCAGACTAACGTCCGGAAGACTCACTTTGTTGATGAGCCCGTTCCATTTCCGCCAGGATCGCACGTGCTGCTTCTGCCGGATTGGACGCATGCGTGATGGGCCGCCCGACAACTATGTGGCTGACGCCAGCCTCAATCGCCGACGCCGGAGTTGCGATACGCTGCTGATCGTTCACCGCCGCGCCCGCCGGACGTATACCCGGCGTAACGATGGCAAAGCCTTCGCCCAGTTCACGACGAGCCTCAGCCGCTTCCCGAGGTGAAGTGACAATTCCACCCAGTCCGGCATTGCGAGCCAGGGCAGCCATTCTCAATACTTGATTCAGAACGCGTGTAGGCACTCCTACTTGCGTAAGATCTTCATCTGAAAAGCTCGTGAGAACAGTTACGCCCAGCAATGTGATTCTGCCGGCAGCGGCTTCAGCCGCCGCTTGCAACATGGCTGAGCCGCCGCTTGCATGGACGGTTAGCATACTGGCACCGGTAGCAATAGCCGACTTCACCGCATGGCTCACGGTATTGGGGATGTCATGGAGTTTCAGATCGAGGAAGACCTTGCGCCCGGACTCAACGATTTCGCGGACTATGCTGGGACCTTCGCTGGTAAAGAGCTGCAGCCCGACTTTGTAAATTCCTGCAGAATCGCCCAATCGCCGCACGAGTTCCCGCGCCGCAAAGGCGTCAGAAACATCCAGCGCAACGATCAAGCGATCCCGCATATTGCTGGTCTGAAGATTGAGTTCGGATTCCAGGGATTTGGGGGGCATGTCCCTGCCAGTATATTACTCCCGGAGTTAGAAAGCTCCGGGAGTTTGATTGGATGCGAGAGTGGCGGGCTGAACCACATCCAGCCTGACCTTTTCAACGCCGCCATAGAAGTTGAGCATGCGGGCAGCGCTATAGCTGAGGTCCATAATCCGGTTGCCAACGTACGGCCCCCGATCATTAACCCGGACGACGATCCATTTACCGTTGCGAAGGTTGGTGACCTTCACATAAGTACCCAGCGGCAAGTGCCGGTGGGCTGCGGTAAGCTCAAACATGTCAAAGCTTTCTCCGCTGGCCGTCTCCTTGCCATGAAACTGTTTACCGTACCAGGATGCATCTCCTACCTGATAGGGCTTGACCGGGGCCTTTGCCCGGGCCGTGGTTGATGCAGACTTCCGTCCTGTCTTATCGTTGCTGGTGACCTTGGGGGTGGTCGAAGTCTTGCCTTGGGGTTGCTGATGATCCAGAACGGGAGCCGCCCCCACGTTGGCAGCCACTAAACCGGCTACCACCAGAATGGACAGTGCTCGTCTCATGCACACTCCTTAACTTCGAGATATACGTCTTGGTTCCCCTTGTTACTCGTAACACTTCTTAGTACCGTAATTATATGATTCTTAAGGTGGAACTCAAAACCGCTCTAACTTCTCCCAGTTTGCCAAGTGTTGCGTTTTCACCACGATCGTGCTAGTGAAAACCGGCAATTAGCCTTAAGCTAATCACCCTAATTATATGTACACATTAGATGGCGGCCAGCTCAAAACGGTTAGCCCCAGTTACTAATGAGTTGCAGAAATTTTGTGCATATGCACCGCATTTCATCTGTCTTGAAGTGACTCCTAAGGTACATGTACCAGTCATACAAGGGCTTAGACCTGATGCGCGCGAAGTCGAATATGCATTGCTGAAATTTTTCTTATGCAAAAATCTGTGGAAAAAGTGGTGCGGTTCAAGGCGGCTATCGGCCCTTTTGACTATCACCGTCGGCAAGACGTATCTTCAGTGAGCCGACGGAGAGCGCGGGAACGCTTTCGACCCCTTTAAGAGACCTCGGGGACGGTGTTTCCGGGCCAAAATCGGCGCTCAAAAAAATAAATTTCATGCCCTCAAATCACGAAATCGAGGTCAAATTCCGGGTCTCAGACATGCCTGGGCTGACCAACCGCCTGAAATCACAGGGTTTTCAGCTGGTCACCGACCGAACTCATGAGATGAACACCCTCTATGACCTGCCGGACGCTGGATTGCGCAACCGGGGTGCGCTGTTGCGGCTTCGCCAGTACGGTTCCAAGTGGACGGTTACATATAAGGACAAGCCAGCCACGGTGGGTAAGCACAAGACCCGTCGGGAGATTGAGACGGTAGTCGAAAACGGCCCGGCACTGGCCCAGATCTTTGAGGCGTTGGGTTACCGACCTCGCTTTGCCTATGAAAAGTTCCGTACCGAATGGACGGACGGCGCCGGACACGTTGTGCTGGACGAAACGCCGGTCGGCACCTTCGGCGAAATTGAAGGCGAGCCGGAGTGGATTGACTCCGTGGCCGCCCGGCTGGGCATTGGGCATGACCGGTACATCACTCTTTCCTATAGCGAGCTTTTCGCGGAATGGAAGCAGCGCACCGGCAGCCAGGCGGAAAACATGCTGTTTGGATGATCCTTTCCTGGATCGAGCATTGCGTGGCACAGCAGCCAGTCGCGCCTGGGGAACCTGAGGCGCACGACCTTCTTCCCTTCCAGCCGTCCAACCCATGATCGCGCTACAATCGAGCCGCTGCCCGCTCGGATAAAGGAGCTGCCATGTATCACTACATCATTGTTGGCGCAGGTTCGGCCGGATGCGTTCTGGCCAATCGCCTGAGTGAAGACCCCAGCGTGAAGGTACTGCTGCTGGAAGCTGGCGGGCCGGATAGACAAAAAGAGATCTTCATCCCTGCGGCATTCTCCAAGCTGTTCAAGACAGCCTGTGACTGGACCTACTTCACGGAACCCGAGCCGGTTCTGGACAATCGCAGCCTGTATTGGCCGCGCGGCAAGGTCCTGGGCGGATGCAGTTCAATAAACGCCATGATCTATATCCGCGGACATCGATGGGACTATGACCACTGGCGCGATCTGGGGAATCCGGGCTGGAATTATGATTCGGTCCTGCCCTATTTCAAAAAATCTGAAGCCCAGGAGAATGGCGCTTCTGAATTCCATGGCGCTGATGGTCCTCTGCACGTGACCAACCTGCGCTCGCCCAATCCCCTGACGGAAGCGTTTGTTCAAGCGGCCGAGCAGTCAGGCTTCCCAAGGAACCCGGATTTCAACGGAGCGCAGCAGGAAGGATTCGGCCAATATCAAGTCACGCAGTGGGAAGGCAAGCGCTGCAGCGCTGCAGCGGCATTTCTTCATCCCGTGAGGAAACGGCCAAATCTCACGGTGAAGACCAACGTTCAGGTCTTTGACATCATTTTCCATCAACGCCGCGCCGCCGCTGTCAGCTTTCAGGACGGTGAGCACAGCGCGCAAGAACATGCCGAGCGCGAGATCATTCTCTGCGCCGGCGCCGTGGCGTCACCCCATCTGTTGATGCTGGCCGGCGTTGGGCCGGCTGATCATCTTCGCGCCCTGGGTATCCCCATACAGATTGACCTGCCCGGCGTGGGCCAGAATCTTCAGGACCATCCAGCCGTGCCGATCGTTTACCAGTCCAGGCAGCCCATCACGCTTACCAGCGCGGAAAGCATGACTAACGTTGCCCGCTACCTGTGCTTCAAAAAAGGCATGCTCACTTCCAACGTGGGCGAAGGCGGCGGCTTTATCAGTTCCAGTTCGTCCACGCCAGGGCCTGATCTGCAATTCCTCTTTGGTCCGGGCTATTACGTGGACCACGGATTCCAGAAGATCAAAGGCCACGCGTACACGCTGGGGCCAACGGCGATACGTCCATTCAGCCGGGGCCGGCTAAAGCTGCGCTCCAACAATCCGCTGGACGCTCCCGCCATTCACGCCAATTACTTTGCCGACTCTCGCGACATGGATGCGATGATCCACGGCTTGAAGGTGGGCAGACAGATTGCAGCGGCTGATGCGTTCAGCCCTTTCCGCGGCGTGGAGATGCTTCCCGGTCCTGACGCTCAAGATGACGCCGCTCTTCGCAACCACATTGCCCGCTACGCCGCCACGCTCTACCATCCTGTGGGTACATGCAAGATGGGCAATGATGCACTGTCCGTTGTGGACTCAGAGCTGCGTGTCCACGGAGTGGAAGGGCTGCGTGTGGTGGACGCTTCCGTTATGCCTACCGTGATCGGGGGCAATACCAACGCACCGACGATCATGATCGCCGAAAAAGCTGCGGACCTGATTCGGGGGAAACGGTTCGAGCAACGCAACATCTGATTCGCTGCTGAGTGGTGTGGGGCAACGCTGAAATCTTCACTACCAAAACAACTATCTTCCAATAACAAAACAAAGGGCGTAGTCGCCTACGCCCTCTGCAAAGTTTAGATTGTTTTCTTGAAAACCAACCTGGTTATTTGGCGTTCACAGCCAGTTTCTTGCGCAGGAAAGTTGCGCCGAAAATCAGAACTGAGCCTAGAAGCGCCAGGCTGCCTGATTCAGGAAAGCCGGCTCCAACGTGGCTGGCCGCGGCAGGAATTCCTGCTCCCGAAGCCGCCAGTGCGTTGGCTCCCAATGTGAACAATGCAAGCGTGATGTATGAAAAGTTTTTCAACATGTCCTTATCCGTCGTAGCAAGAGTGGCAGTTCCGTCCGGGCCCCCGCTCGACTGAGGATCTCCCCCTCTTCATTGGGATCTCTCACGGTGGCCCACTTTTGTAACCTGCCATTGCTAGTGCACGGACTCTGCCAAACATTCATGAAGGAAAACAAATACTTTAGCCAGAAAACATTGAGTACATATGCAATCCGTTGCAGGCATTTTCCCCAACTTTCGCGTCCCTCCCCCTTTGTGAAATCTTTGTAAGCGAGTGGCGGAGCCCTCACAACGCGATAAGAACAAATGCAGTACTCTGATTTTTGACATCCGAAGTTATGTCCTCTTTTGGCCCTGTTGGCCGATCAATTGCACATACTCTTTTACGCGTGGATTCGCACGCGGTTGTGGCACACTCGACTATGCAAAGGTTTTCATCACAGGCGTGGAACTCGTCTCAGGAGGTTGGTAAGCCGCTGTCTACTTTGACGCAGCCCGTTGCCTTGAGCAAGGCAGAGCCAATGCCGCACGTGTTGTTTCTGATCGATCACCTGTTGGCACGTGGTGGCGGCGAAGGCAACTTGCTGAAGGTGGTCCAACTCTTGCCGCCGGATCGCGTGCGCTGCAGCATCGCAACCCTGCGTATTGATCCGGCGATCAAGAAGTCAATCAACGTGCCGGTACACGTCTTCCCACTGCGTCGTGTTTATGGATTCAGCGGCCTGAGGGCGGCATGGCAGCTGAGGAGTCTCATTCGTCGCGAAAAGATTGATATCGTCCAGACCTATTTTGAAACCTCAAACTTGTGGGGCGGACTGGTGACCAAGCTCAGCGGCGCGCTGCTGTTATCCTCGCGGCGCGATATGGGCATCCTGCGCAAAGCCAAACACCGGCTTGGCTATCAGGTAATCAATCGCATCTCTGACCGGGTGCTGGCTGTCTCGGAAGAAGTGAAACGTTTCTGCATCGGGGAAGATCGCGTTTCCCCGGACAAGGTATCCGTTATCTATAACGGGGTTGACCTGGAGCAGATGGCGGATGCCGGCAACCAGGAAATATCACCGGCCTATGCGGAGTTTGGCGGCAAACAGATTGTGACCTGCCTGGCGAATCTGCGGCGCGTCAAAGGAATTGATGTCGTTTTGCGTGCCGCTCACATCGTATGCCAGCAACTGCCGGACACCATCTTCCTCATCGCCGGCAGCCTGTATGAAGAAGACTATTCCCACGAAGTACTGGGATTGGTTAAATCACTGGGGCTCGAAAACAATGTACGTTTCCTTGAGTTCGTGGAAAACCCGGTGCCGCTGCTGAAGATGAGCAGCGTGTTCTGCATGCTGTCACGCAGTGAAGGTTTCTGCAATGCGCTGCTGGAAGCCATGGCTTGCGGCGTCCCATCCGTGGTAAGCCGCGTTGGCGGCAACCCTGAAGCAATTGCCGACGGTAAAAGCGGATTCCTGGTCCCGGTGGAAGATCACCAGACCGCCGCTGAACGCCTGCTTTTTCTTCTACGCAATCCGGATCAGGCAAAAGCCATGGGCGAGGCCGGACGCCAGGCCGCTTACTCTCAATTCAGCGCCACGGCCATGATCAACAACCTGATCAGCCTGTACTCTGACCTGATGTCCAAACGCCGCCGCAAGCAGAAATAACTCCCAGCGATTTATGTTCCGGCAGAATCACGGGACGTTCGGTGTGCGCGCCATCCGCGTGGCGGGATTGATCACGTAATCGGTATAGCTGATGTCGAGTTGTGCGCGTCCGCCCAGGCGCGTGTTGGATTCTGATTGATTGCTGGCCGGCAGCCAAAAACGGTCTACCTTCGCATAATGATGCGTGATCTTAGTTTTCTTGATCCAGAAGGAGGGGTTGCGGGCCGGTTCGGCTTCAATGCGCGTGACGGCAAAGTCTTCGGCGTCAACCCAGATGCGTCCACGATACAGGAGCTTGTCTTTGCGTAGAGGTTCCACTTTCATGCAGTACTGGTTACGGCCGTCCACCTCTTCCGTGCGCTCAAGTTCGAAGTTGTAGTTCTCCGGAGAGAGAGCGCTTTGCATCCGTACCACCTCATCCGTTGCCTCTTCTTCTGCCTCCAGCAGCTTCTTCAGTACCTTGTTGATGAGCATGGTTGATCCGGTTTGCGACTCGATCACAAAGTGCTTCTTCCCTGGAGCGTCAAAGCGGATGCTCACTTCCATCTCCGCCGACTTGCCGGAAGGAAAGCCCTTGTACTCCAGCTTGTAATGGCGGCGGCCTTCATAGCTTTGCAAAGCGCGTTCGCGATCCTTGTTGTGAGCCAGCATGGCTGCAACCACCTGATCAGCAGACATCCGCGGAACGTCGCTTTCCGAGTTGCCAGCGGACACAACCGCGCCTGCGGCAAGCGTGGCAGATCCAGCCCAGGCTGCTAAGATGGCGATGATGAAAAGAAGTGGTTTGCTCACTGGCTGCCTCCGGATTTATTGACGATCTACTCTGCTTGCAGGGTCGGTGTTGGAGATTGATGCTTTAGTTTGCCCCTTTTCGATTTGATCCACCGTCTACATGCGGAAAAAGCAGGCTTGGCGAATGCCTGCCTTATTTCCTACCTGGCAGTTGCGCTCCTTAGCAGCGCAGAAACTGGGCCGTAACATTCGTCCTGGAAAACTGCTGGGCGGTGTGCAATGCGAAATGTTGCTTATAGTTAGATGCAGATGCTCGCCGATTAATGCCTGATAAATTGGCGTGGCGCTACATGCGGCGCGAAGGATTGTCCGGCTGTTTTAAACGGTCGCCACGTTTGGGATAAATGTAGCTCAGATAGGATCCATCTTCCAGTCGCCGTATACAGGCGAACTTCAGGCTCCGTTTAACCCGCCATAACAGATCGGCCCCTGTCGCGGCAGCCTGCTTCCACATGGGCCCGCCGCTGAACAGTCTGTCCGCCAGGCACAACATACCTGGTTGCAACCGGGATATCACCCGAGAACACCGGCGCTACTCTTCAGACTTAGGGCCCTCTAAAGTTTGCGAGCCGTACAAATCCAGTGTGGTATGGAATCTGAGAACCGGATATTGTCAAACCCAGCAGAGGAAAGCATGACTGTGATCTGCTGCCTGGTGAATCGGTTCTCACATTTTGTTCCAAATCGATCCAAAGCATCAGTTCTCATGTAGTAGAAACTGCGGTCAGCATATCCCTTGAGCGGCCACGAGTCCGGAGCATTCAGCACTTTAGCGAGTCTGGCAAGCGGCCAGTAGATGAGAACCGCGATCACCTGGGAAATTCCGAGACGCAGGGGAAACGGCAAAGCGCTTATTCCCTTGCGGAGAAAATCAGAAACTCTCCAGAGCGCGCGAAACCAAAAGGGGCGGTTGTCGAACGCGTAGTAAAGGTACAGAAGGAGTCGTCCGCCGTGCAATAGTTTGGCAGAAAGAGAACGGATAGCGGCCTCTGTATCTGGTATGTGGTGGAGAACTCCCAGGGAGAATATGAAATCGAAATGCTCATCAGGAAATGGAATGTTCTGCTGAGTGCAGTTTACAAATTGAACATTTTGATGTGGGACGTTTTCTTTGGCGACGTTGAGAGCCATGGGACTGGCGTCGGCGCATACCAGATTGTCAACGCGAGGAGCCACCAACAAAGACCAGCGTCCGCTACCGCAACCGAAATCGAGGGCCTTGGTCGGACGTTCATTCCAGTCGATAAGCGAGAAATACCTGGAGAACATTTCGCTGCGCTCTTCATTTGACATTGAGCGCTGAGTAAAATGTGACCACTCCTGGCCAAAGCCTTCTATTGTTTCGGTGCTATAGTTGTGATCTTCCATTTACGGTTTGTGATATCCCAGACAATTTCTATTCATAATTTTTCAGCAGGAACAAAAAGTCATAGAGCAGGGCACACCAAAGATGAGTGGCTCGCTGGCCAGAATCAGAAGAATCGTTCCTGGCCTGCTTGCACCAGGAATTTTCTTTTCTTTCAGATGCCCTACGCAATCTCAAAAGCCTAAATGCGTTGTGTAGTTGTTTGCTCTTTGGCCCACGCTCTCGCGTTGACGGGGAACGCTATTGAGCGTGAAGGATTGCGAGAGGATACCGCTTCCGCTTTTTAAAGAGCCGTTCTTGCAGAGGGCATCAATGGCGTCATTAGAAAGCGCAGTGTTGGACTCAAGCCAATTTTCAAGTTCACTCATGCTGGAGAAATGCTCATCAAACGCAAGATATTCGCGGTTGTACACCAGCAACCTGCTGGCAGAAACAGAATCCCTGGCCGGAGAAGCCGCCTGCGGTTCCCTGGGCTCAGAGACCACGGCGTGATTGTCCTGAAATGAAGCGAATTGCGGTACGATGGCCTCGATTCTGTCCTTGATTTCATTGCTCTCCGCGGTGTCCATGGAAAGTTGCAACTCGCGAAGCTGTTGCATTAACTCTGACCAGCTCAAGGAAGAACCGGAGGCCTTCTTGATTTTGGGATGCACTGTCTGGGAACTCTTTTCAAACGAATAGAACAATTCTTCATTCAGTTTTTCACCTGGACGAAGGCCGGTGAACTTTATCTGGACATCCGCTTCTGCCTTACCAGCAAGGCGGATGGTGTTGCGGGCCAGGTCCAGAATCTTGATGGGCTCACCCATGTCCAGCACCATAATGTCTCCGTGTTCGCCCACGGCGAACGCCTGCAAGACCAGGGACACGGCTTCCGAGATCGTCATAAAAAATCTCTGGACATCGGGATGGGTGATGGTGATGGGAAGGTTCTTGCGCAGTTGTTCCTGGAACACAGGAACAACGCTTCCGTTGGAGCCAAGAACGTTTCCGAATCGCACGGACGAGCAACGCAAACCATTGGGCGGCTTGGAAGCAACAATGAGTTCGCAGATGCGTTTGGTGGCACCCATGACACTGGAAGGATTGACCGCTTTGTCACTGGAGATCATGACAAAATCAGTGGCGCCGACCTGTTCCGCAACGTCCAGCAACGTCATGAGCGAAAATACATTGTTGCGTACAGCTTCATCCACGTTGTCTTCCATCAACGGAACATGCTTGTAGGCCGCGGCATGGAAGATAATCTGGACCCGATCGGTGGTGCAGATACGCAGGAGCCGGTCATGGTCCCTTACGTCAGCCACGCAGAAATGCAATTCCGTGTCCCTGGGATTGACGGGGCCCATCTCTACCAATTCAGAGCGAAGAGAAAAAATTCCATTTTCGTTCTGGTCAACACAAACCAGTTTTGCGGGTGAACATTTCAAAATCTGACGGCACAACTCTGAACCAATGGAACCGGCAGCGCCGGTGACCATTACCACTCTCCCACGAATCTTGTGCGAGATAGCATCCACGTCAAGCTGGACGGCTTCGCGACCCAGCAAGTCATCGAGGTTCACTTCACGGATCTGGTTGAGAACCACGTCATTTTCAAGAAGTTCAGTGAGGCGCGGCATGGTGCGATAGCGCAGACCAGCAGCCACCGCGATATCAACGATGCGGCGCATCTGAGCGCTGGTGGCAGAAGGAATGGCAATAATCACTTCGCAGCAACGATCGCCGCCAAACAATTTTCCGAGCAGATCTATGGTTCCCAGTACCGGCGCTCCCTGGATGTTTAAACCGACCTTGGAAGTATCGTCATCCAGGCAGGCGACAACCTTGTAGCCGCTACCAGACTGCTTCAATTCGCGAAGGATGACCTGGGCGGCATGACCTGCGCCAAGAACTACAACCTTTTTTCCCTGTACCTCATTTTGCCTGACCGCCTCGGCCATCAGACGGGACAAAACCCTGACGCCAGCAAGCAGACCCGCGGTAAGAAATGCTTCAGAAACATAAACCGAACGGGGGAAATTGTAATGCCCCATCAAATATCGTGACACGATAAAGAAGCCGACGGTGCCGACGATGTCAGCCTTGATGATCTGGACAACGTCGCGCAATCCGACATAACGCCACCATCCGTGCAACAGCCCAAAGGAGGCGATAGAGGCCATACGAATTGCAATCAACAGGGGAGCAGAAGACAACAGGAGCCCGGCGTACGGCAACGAAAAGTCAAAGCGCAACAGCCAAGCCAGGCATAGAGAAGCAAAAATGATTGCAGCTTGAAAAACTGTAATGAAAAACAAACTACGACGACGAAGCATCAGCGCGAAACTAGACAGTCTATTTTGCATTTCCGATAGATTTCCCACGTTCTTGTCGAACATTGATCAGGATCGCTGCAAGAGGCTCTCAGCGACAAGTCAAGTAAATCCTGTTACAAATAGTGAGCTAAATTGTTGATTTGCTTTGACCAAAGTAACACTTTGTTGCTGGTTTAGACTAGAGAAAATTGACCTTACCAAGTTCCTTATGGGAAACTTGGGTCAGGCCCTAATGGATTATTTCTAGGTTCAATACCTAAGCTTTACAATTTATTAATATTTTCTTAAGTCTACCCTCTCAAATGTCACGCATCGTAATTACAGGCGCCAGCGGTTTTGTGGGAAAAGCATTGTGTAAAAGGTTCATGGCTGATGGTCATGACGTGGCAGGCACCATACATAGTGCTAAATCGTCGCTGGCTGTGCCTTTCGGTACCAAGCAGGTCTTCGTCAAAGATCTGGCGTCCGAAACTGACTGGTCTGACGCGCTTAAAAACGCTGACATTGTGGTGCATTTAGCGGCCCGGGTGCACGTGATGGATGACACGGCATCTGATCCCCTAGTTGAATTCCGGAAGGTCAACCTTCAAGGTACTAAGCGTCTTGCCGAGGCCGCCATGGCTTCAGGAGTTAAGCGCTTCATCTATCTTAGCTCGATCAAGGTCAATGGCGAAGCCACTCCTATGGAAGCAGCGTTCTCAGAAAATGACAAACCACAGCCGGGCGATCCTTACGGCGTGTCCAAGCTAGAAACAGAAGAAGCACTGCGCGCGATGATCGGCCGTTCTCCAATGGAGATTGTCATCATCAGGCCTCCGTTGGTCTATGGACCGGAGGTGGCGGCCAACGCCAGGCGTCTGTTTGCCGCCGTCTACAAGAACCAGCCGTTTCCTCTGGCTTCTGTAAGCAATAAACGCAGCCTGGTTTACCTGGGTAATCTGGTTGACGCCATCACAACCTGTGCGTTCCATCCTAAGGCAGCCGGCCAGCTATATCTTGTCAGTGATGGCGAAGACCTCTCCACGCCGGATCTGATTCGCCGGATTGCGGACGCCTTTGGGGGTTCTACCAGACTCTTTCACGTGCCTGTGGGGTTAATGTCCTTTGCCGCAGCGCTTCTGGGAAAAAGGGCGATGATTGACCGATTGACGGGCTCGCTGCGCGTGGATCGCTCAAAGATTACAAGAGAGCTGGGATGGCAGCCGCCATTTACCGCCAACCAGGGCATCGCTGCCACCGCAGAATGGTATTTAGCGTCAATCAGCCAGAACAAGAAGCCTTAACTGTTTGCTGCAGGCTGACACGAGGAGTTTCATGCGTTGGCGACCCCGGCGACAGTTCTTTCCGTGGCGATATTCTTTCTCTCCACAAAACCCACAAGCAGACTCAGGGCTGAAAGCATGACCAAGTCCGCCAGAATGGTCAGGATTCTTGTGACGTCCGATGCATACAGATAGATGAGACCCAGGACGCCAGCCAAGACGTGCATGGTGAAATACAGGATTGCCACCGCGGAGTGTCCCCAGCCGCTGCGGGCCAAACGCTGGTAATGATGGCTCCGGTGTGCCTGGAAAATGTTTTCCCTGCGGCCAAGCCGGCGGAAGATCGTAGTTACGCAATCATAGATAAAAACCGAGCAAAGGATGAGAGACGCCACAAAACACTGCGGCATCAGAACTGCCAGCAGTGCGAATGTTATACCCAGGAACAGGCTACCTGAATCACCCATGAAAGTTCTGGCGCGCGGGAAATTGTGAAACAGGAAACCAAGAGAGCTGGCTGCAACCAGGAGACCAACCAGCCCAAGTTCCGCACGGCCCTGGAGATAAGCGAATGCGGAAAAAAAGGAACCGTAAATCAGGCCGGCGCCGCCGGCCATGCCGTTGGTTCCATCCATGAAGTTAAAGAAATTCGGAAAACCTGTGAGCCAGAGCAGAGAGAGAGGCACGGCAAGCCAGCCTAAGACTAACGGTTTGGCAAACGGGAGAGTGATTTCCTTCACGAATGAGCCGCTGGCCAGGACGGCAGCAACAATCACAAGTTGTAGCAGGTACTTGCGCGAGGCAGAGAGATTGCGGAAATCATCCAAAAGTCCCACCGCTGCCATTCCGACGGCGGCCAGCAGTATCACCCACCAGTGGTCCCAATGCGGCGCAGCAAGTAAAGGCAGTACAAAACCGGCAAAGATCCCGATCCCACCTACACGCGGCACAGCCTGTGAATGCGAACTGCGTTCATTGGGATGATCGAGCAGGTTACGTCGTAATGCGTACCGAATACAGACTAAGGTGACGAGCCATGAAAGTGAAACGCTGGCAACACCTAACCCGAAATCAAAGAAAAACTCAGACATTGGTTAATCAGTAGTCCTGCCTCTGCCCGCTCCATGTTTTATCAGCATTCGATCGGTTTCAATAAACGGACCATCCGAGGGCTGCTCCTCAACGGTACCGTCGTAAAGAAACAAGGTATCTTTAACCACAGACTGCTCTGAAAATTCCCGTGAAATAAGCGCCTTGCCTGCAGCACCCATCCGACGGCATTGGGATGGGCTCTCAACAAGAGCACGAATTGCGCTCGCAAGTTCGACCACTGTTCGGGGAGGTACAAGCAATCCGTTCTCGTTGTGGCGAACCGCATCGCGGCATCCGGGAACATCAGTGGTAACGATGGCGCGACCGCAAGCTGCCGCTTCCAACAGAGACTTTGGCACACCCTCGCCTCCATGGGAAGGCAGGCAGACGATGGTCGCCTTCTGATAAACGGAAGCCATGTCTGTGCATCTTCCCCACCACTCCACTACTCCTTCGTCATTCCAAGCCGACAATTGGTTCCGGGGAATCCCGGACGGGCTGGCCACATCCGAATCGCCCACAAGCACAAAGCGGGCATTGACGCCTTGACTCCTAAGCAGTTTGGCGGCTTCCACAAATTCTTTCACGCCTTTGTTCCAAAGCATCCTTGAAACAAGAGCAACCAAGGGTGGCCCCTCCGGATCCGGAGCCTGCCGAAAGGTATTCAAATCAACACCGGCACCGCGGATCAACGCGGTCTGATGGATTGGAACTTTCAGCTTGTTCACGATCACATCCCTGTCTTCCTTGTTTTGAAGAATCACCTTGCTGCCTGATCGCTTCAGTAAGAAGCTGAAGGCGCGCCAAACGGGTATCCGAAGCAGCCTGGCTTTTAACGATGTTGAAGCCACCATATACCCAAGACCCGCAATTGCGTTAATCACTCTGATGTGGGGCCGTCCCAGGGCCGCGATGGAGCCGTACAGCACCGGCTTGAGAGCCACTTGATGAACCACGTCAGGCCGCTCCCGGCCATAGAGTCGCCGCAAATCAAGAATGGCACGGAGTTCGTTTACCGGCGAGTAACTTTCCCGGCGAAGCCGCACCGGAACAACGCGGAAGCCCTCATTAAGAATGTCCTGCCCATGGATGGAGATCCGTGTAGCGATAATGACTTCATAGCCCTTGTCGCGAGCGGCCCGCGCTAAAGGAAGTCGATGAGACCAGAAATACCAATCTTCTGAGATCAAAAAGATAATCTTCCGGCGGCGAAGCTCGGTACTTGCGATCTTTCCGGTTTGATCCATCACAATCCGAAGTGCCCCCGGTACCACTCTACGAACCTGCCCACCCCTGTTTCGATCGATGTCTCGGGACGGTAGCCGAAGTCATGCGCAAGCGCGTCCACATCAGCATAAGTCACCGGGACATCCCCCGGCTGCATTGGCATCATGTTCATCTTTGCTTTTTTCCCAACCTGCTGCTCAATCACTTCGATTAATCGTGTTACTTCCACCGGCTGATTGTTGCCAATGTTATAGACACGATACGGCGCCTGGGTTTCAGAAGACGCCGTACCGCCGACAGGCGGCGACTTCATGATCCGCACGATCGCCGCGACAATGTCATCCACGTAAGTGAAATCGCGCAACATTTTTCCGTGGTTATAGACGTCTATGGGGTCGCCATTAATGATGGCTTTGCAGAACTTGAAGAGCGCCATATCCGGGCGTCCCCAGGGACCATAAACGGTAAAGAATCGAAGTCCCGTCACCGGCAATCCGTAGAGATGAGCGTAAACATGAGCAATCAGTTCGTTGCTCTTCTTGGTGGCCGCGTACAGGCTTACAGGGAAATCGACGTTATCTTTTTCCGAGAAAGGTATTTTCTTGTTGGCGCCATACACTGAACTGGATGAGGCATACACGAAATGAGGTGTTTTGCGTCGATATGCTTCTTCCAGAAGATTCACGAATCCCGTGATATTGCTCTTTACGTAGAGGTCGGGATTTTCCAGTGAATACCGGACGCCGGCCTGGGCAGCCAAGTGGACGATCGGGCCAAAGTCCTCCCGGGCAAATACAGCATTAAGGGCGGGACGGTCTGCTATGTCCACTTTGGCAAAACAAAAGTTTTCTTTTGACTCAAGTATCTGCAGGCGCGCAGCCTTGAGACCATCGTCATAATAAGGGCTCAGGTTGTCCAGACCGACAACGCGGAAGCCGAGGTCAAGGAGCCTTGTGCTGAGATGGAAACCAATGAAACCCGCACAGCCGGTCACCAGTACGCTATTCATTGAAACAATTCTTTCCCCACACAAGTTTTCTTGTCAAAGCTCTCGTCAAGCCGAGCGCTGGCTCTGTTCAAGTGGTCTCGACACAACCGCCAAGCAACGAAACCGGCCACGGCCGGCTTATTCCGTAATTCGGGAGTGTAAAGGAATGGGATGAGCAGTCTGAAGAGGAGCGCGTCCCATGCTGTGGTAATCGAGGCTGGCTTTGGCCATTTCGGCCGGAGAGTACAGGTTGCGACCGTCCAGCACGATTGGATATTTTAAAAGCTGCTTGATGCGGGCAAGGTCCAGGGCTGCAAATTCCTTCCACTCGGTAAGAATCAGCAACGCATCGGCACCATCGATTGCCGCGTAAGCGTCAGGTGCATAACGTACGGAATCACCAAGAACCGCTTTCGCATTCGACATGGCTGCCGGATCAAACACGGTAATTTCACAGCCTTCGCCAATCAGTGACTGAACAATCTGCAGCGATGGCGACTCGCGAACATCATCCGTGCCATCTTTGAAGGCGAGGCCCAGAACGCAAAGGCGCTTTCCCCTCAACGTCCAAAGAGCCATGCGGACTTTGCGCAGGAAGCGGACGCGCTGCTGTTCATTGATGCGATGAACTTCATCAAGCAGTTCAAACTTGTAACCAAACTTCCGGGCAGCCGAGCGGAAAGCCGCTACGTCCTTGGGGAAACACGATCCTCCGTAGCCAATGCCGGCGTTGAGGAATCGGGAACCGATACGCTTGTCACTGCCTACACCCTTAACGACTTCGCCAATGTCAGCCCCCACGGCTTCACACACGTTGGCTACGGCGTTGATGAAGGAAATCTTCATGGCCAGAAAAGCGTTGCAGGCGTGCTTTACCAGTTCCGCACTCTGGGGAGAGGTTTCAATGTAACGCGCCTGGTCAACAGCAGCCTCAGGTTTGGGAACGGCGCCTGCCTGTTGCGCATAACTGCCATCGATCAGCGGCTGATACACTTCACGCATCATCCTGGCTGCACGGTCGCTGGTAACGCCGACCACAATTCGGTCAGGATAGAGAAAATCCGAAACCGCGCTTCCCTCACGCAGGAACTCGGGATTGGATACCACTTCAAAGTCGCCACGGTCACAACCATTCAGGACCAGTGAGCGCTCGATCCATGCGCTGGTGCAAACCGGCACCGTACTTTTTTCAACAATGAGTTTGAAGTCCTTGATGACCTTGGCAATTTCCCGGGAAACTGACTCCACATAGGAGAGATCAGCTTCGCCGGTAGCGGACATGGGCGTACCTACGGCAATAAAGATAACCTGCGCATCTCTGATGGAATCAGCCAGAGAAGTTGAGAAGGTCAGCCCTAGTCCACGATGGCGACCCAGCAGTTCAGTTAAGAATTCTTCATAAATGGGTGTCTTGCCAGCGTCCAGAGCTGCGACCTTGGCGTGATCATTGTCAACGCAAACTACACGGTGACCCAACTCAGCAAAGCATGCAGCCGCAACAAGCCCTACATACCCTGAACCGATGACAGCGATTCGCATTTTTAAAAACCCTTTATTTTGAAAGTAGTGCCTAGCTTTAAGATAACAGACCCGGTGCTGAAAATTGCAGGGGAAACACAGGAGGAAGGAGAAAAAATCGACCAACTAAGGTCTATCCTAAGTTATCTTGTTGAGCTTAAGACTGGCAACTAGATAGGTTAAGTGCTCTTCATAAATCTTTTACTATTCCCATGGACGAACCAATTTCATGATCGGTACTAGTGTGGTGTATCTGAAGTCTCTTTATATTTGTTGATCTTTCGAACAATCGAACTGGCCGTAGCCGTCCAGCGAAATGGCTTGGGCTGTTTGTTGTTTTCGCGAATGTAGCTTTCAATGGCCCGGGTGAGTTCGCGAACATTGCCGAAGGTGCCGCGGCGGATGCGTTTGGCCGTGATCCCAGCAAACCAGCGCTCGATCTGATTGATCCAGGAAGATCCTGTGGGAGTAAAGTGAAGCTGATACCGAGGGTGAGCCGCGAACCATGCTTTGACTTTCGGATGTTTGTGGGTTCCGTAATTGTCGAGGATAAGATGCACGCCCAGTTGGGAGTCAATCGAGGCTTCCATGTGCTCCAGAAAGTGGAGGAATTCCTGATGACGATGCCGCGGGTAGCACTGGCCGAGCACTGTCCCTTCCAGCACATTCAAGGCGGCGAATAAGGTGGTGGTTCCGTTGCGTCGGTAGTCATGGGTTTGCCGTTCGGGCAGACCTGGGCGCATGGGAAGAATAGGTTGGGTTCGGTCTAGAGCCTGAATCTGACTCTTCTCGTCCACGCTGAAAAGCAAGGCTTTATCGGGGGGATGGAGATACAGACCCACAATGTCGCGCACCTTGGCCACGAAGTGAGGATCGGTGCTGAACTTGAAATGTTCGACGCGATGCGGTTGCAAGTGATACGCCTTCCAGATCCGCTGAATGCAGGCTGGACTGACACGCTGCTGGCGGGCCATGGTTCGCACCGTCCAATGCGTGGCATTTTTGGGTTTGGTGGAGCGAGTCGCCTCGACAATGGCGGCTTCTTTTTCGGGGCTGATGCCGCGGGGTCGTCCCGCTCTCGGTTTATCTTCGAGAATGCCGAGCAAGCCTTCCTGTTGAAAGCGCCGGCGCCAGAGCAACACCGTCGGCGAACTGGTGGAAAGATCTCGGGCCAGACGGTGATTGGCAATGCCCTCGGCCGCGCCCAGGATGACCTTGCAGCGGAGCACGATGGACTGAGGCGTGCTGGCATAGCGAGCGACCTTGGTCAACTCAGATCGTTCGGAAGGGGTTAACGCAAGCGCCGGAGCAGCAGGCAGTGGCATGACAAAGCCATTATGCCGCAGGCTGGCTTATTAGTAAAGATATTTTTGATACACTACACTAGCATGGGTACCAGAAGTTAAATCCAGTTTGCCCGCAATGACAGGGAGAAATCATTCTGACCTTGACCTGGCCACATGCTCCCTGTATAGCGCTTCATAGCGATGCACTACCGTCCCTATCGAAAACTCTGCTTCAACCCGCTGTCGCGCCGCTTTTCCCATGGCCGATCTGCGTTCCGTCCCGGCATCCAACAGCTCGACCAGCGCACGGGCAAAGATCTCAGGATTGCTTGCCGCCACGGATATTCCGCTCTTGGCAATCAGATAGGCACTGTCACCAATGTCTGTGACCACGCAAGGAACGGCGCAAGACATGGCCTCGCCAATGGAATTGGAAAATCCTTCTCCCCAGGCCGAAGATGAACAAGCTATATCCAGCGCCGCATTGATGCGAGGCGTGTCCTTGCGCTCCCCCAAAAGGAATACCGATCCTTCCAACCCCTCGTCATGGATGGCGTTCACCAAAACCGGCTGGTCACTGGTTACGCCTTTACCCGCGAGCACAAAATTCGCTAGCGGATGTGATCGCCTGACCACCGCCGCGGCTTTTAGAAAGCCCGCATGGTCTTTCATGGGATGGTATCTGGCAATGAGCCCGATCAACAATGAATCCGGAGACAATCCGAGCTCACTACGCAAGCGACCGCGGGCTCCCGGGTCTGGACGAAACACTTCAGCATCGAATCCGTTGGGAAGGATCACACGCTTGTCATGCCTGTAACCAAGTGCCTCATGCTGGTCTGCGCCGGCTACGCTGTTGTAAATGATCGCCGCAGGCTGCCCTGACAATCGCGCACACAGCCGGATCACCATGGCAGTCACTCTCCGTTCACGGGCCAGATCGTAAACTGTTTGCCGTATGTTCCATAGCACCGGCAAGGATCGGCGGGATCCTAAAGCGGCCAGCGTGGACATGAGATTTCCGTGATTCATCCAGCCCTGGACCAGATCGGGGTTTACATGACGCATCCTGCGCGTGAGGGCGAAGAGTTTCAGGGGATCGGGAATCGCGCGCGCCATGCCAAGTGAATCCACTGAAACACCCAGACGGGAAATGGCCGGCCCAATTGTTCCTGAGTCAGAGAGCGAAATGACTGAAGACGTGACGTCAGACCGAAAGCCGGAGAGCAGCTTTAACAACATCATTTCCGCGCCACCGGTTGATAATCCAGTGATCACATGCTGCACGGAAATCGGCTTGCCATCTGTCATCTTCGTAGTTAAGTCCGATGGTCGATTTTCAGAACAACTTGCTGTATTCGTCTACCACGCGCAGAACGTCAAACAATCCCAGGCTCTCTCCGGTACCCGCGGCATGAGTTCGCCCTGCGTTGCATGTACGGATAATAGCCGCGGCAAGGGCTTGTGGATCTTCTATGGGAACCATGTTGATCTCATTAGTCATGGCGGCGATTTCCGCAACCGCGCCCGGGCAATTGGTGGCTACCACGGGCGTCCCCAACGCAAGCGCTTCCATCATTGCGTTGGGCATTCCCTCAAAACGGGAAGGCAGAACAAATGCGTTCGCGTGTTTCACATAAGACCAGGGATCTTTCTGAAAACCGGGAAAACTTACAGCGTCACTCAATTTCAGGGAACGTGCCTGCTCTTCCAATGATTGTCTTAGTTCCCCTTCGCCAAGAATGACTAAATGGGCCGTTGGTAATGCTGCCATCACGGTTGGCATGGCCTGTAGCAAGACGTCAAAGCCCTTCTGGTAGGTAAGCCGCCCAGCCGCTACCAGGTGGGGCCCCAGTCCGTTATATGGATCTGGCTGCCGAGTCGCGTCAGTTCGCACCTTTTCCACATCCACAGGATTGTAAATGCGAACCAGTTTTTCTCGCGGCAAGCCGAAGTTGGTCACCATGTCCTCAACCATGGAATCAGAAAGACAGATGACGGCGTCAGCGCGTTTGTAGGAATTCCGGTAAAGCCAGTTCCAAAGCCTGTAATTTTTGGCTTCCTTCGGAAATAACGAACTCACAATAATGGCTTCGCGCAGGATCACTCTTACATCTGCCGGAAGCAAACGACGGAACATGGCGATGGCAATATTCAAGTGACCGAGCGTGGAAATGATGGTGTCTGGCCGCAGCTTCCAGATGAGCCGAATCAGCCTGGGCATGCCGTACCTGACTCTTTTTGCGCCGAGGTCATGGACAACAATATCGGAAGGAATGTCGACTGACTGGATGCCTTCGGCGTCCAGCACCGCGACTTGCGGTTCAAATCGTTGGCGATCCAGATGACGAAGGAGAATGGTGAAAACACGTTCAGCGCCTCCGCCTACGAGCGAAGGGATGAGAAAGAGCACTTTTTTTCTTGCAGCACTCACTGAGTCCATTTTCACCTTGAAGGTTCGGGCGCCTCGACCAGGATGTTGTTCATATCGCGTGAAGCAGCCTCAGAACGCTGGGCCCGAGTGATAAGCCTCATCGAGCTGATTCCAAGAAAGGAAAACGAAAACAGATAGACGCAGGAAGTTGAAAGGGCGATTCCCGGCAGGCCCCAGAACTTGATAAACAAAAAGTTCAGGCTGACGTTGAGAATTGTATTCACCAGCGAGCCATACATCAGGACTTCATTCCTCTTCATGGAGGAAAGGAAGCGCACAAAAAGCATTCCGCAAATGTAAAACGGTATCTGAAGGGCATAGCAAACCTGCACCTTGCTCACCAGAAGGGTGTCTACCGCGGTAAACGTACCCCGCTCGAACAACAGCCTTATGATGGGCCGGGAAAAGACGACCAGAAAGATCGTGATGGGCACGGCAGCCGAAAACACCAGGCCTGAGAACTTCTTGATGGTATGGCGGCAACCGTTCCATTGGCGATTTGCCACCATCCTGGAGAAATATGGGGCTGTTGCCGTACTGAGGGCCGCAGCGCCAACCGCGATAATCAACCCTACAAATTTATTGGCATAGCTCAGGGCTGACACACTTCCCGGCGGCAGCATGCCGGCCATTGCCTGATCAACCACCACGGTGCTTCCCATCAAGAACGAGCCAGCACATGCCGGAGCAAACTGGGCCAGCACCTTCCGCACACGTTCATCCATGCCGTACCATCGCAGCCGGGCGGATAAATTGTGCGAGCGCAGCGAACGAATCAAGATGGCTGCCTCCATCGCGCTTCCGGCCACAACGCCAAGAGCGAGGGAGAACACGCCCAGAGTGTGGGCTGCAGCCAGCAAAGTTATGGTGACAAGTGGAGTGAGCAGCGGAACCAAGGCCGGGAGCGCAAACTTCTCACCTGCATTTAAGGCCGACGTGATGAAAAGGCTTACTCCGTTGAAAAGGACGAAAGGCAGTACCCAATAGAGCAATCGGCGGGTGAGGAGCAACTTCGCCGGAGAAAAGTTGGAGCCAAGGAGGGTCAGATAATAAGGGGCCAGAACACCGAGCGTCGCAGCCAGAATTGCCAGTGCAGCCACGGAAAGAAGCAAGACACTGGAAAAGAGTTTTTGAGACGCTTCCGTGCCTTGTTTTTCCCTGGTTTCCACAAACATGGGAAGAAAGGCCACGCTCAACGAGCCAATTGCGAGGTTGACGATGAAGGATGGCAAAAGGAACGCGATAAGAAAAGCATCCAGATCGTCTCCCCGGCCGAAGACCTTGGCAACGATTAGTTCCTTCGCCGTCATTCCGGCTTTAGCGAGCATGCCAACAGCAGCAACGGTGACAGCCGCGAAGAATATTTTCTGGTTGGTGGAACGCGACTCAGGCCTGGTTGAAAATAAAGCCTTCATTTCGCTCTGCCATGCTGGCCGCGTAAATAAAACTTCAACAAATCCCAGTGAGCGGTGAATTGGGGGTCCTGACTGGACTTCTTCCCCCACTCAATCAGGAAAACCACGGGAATGATTACCATCAAAGCCAGCAGAGTGCTGACGAGGACCAAAGCGACCCGCGGCGGCCAGGAGCGTTTCTCTGGCACAACAGCTTTATCCAGGGCCTGAATAACGGCCGATTCTTTCGCCTCATCAATCCGGGCGATTTCGTATTGCTTGGTTAAAAGCTCGTAAAGCGTTTCGCGATATTTAACAGCCCTCAACTTACGGACATATTCCAGGCCTACCCCTGGAACCCTTGCCAAAGAAACGTCCGAGGGAGATGAGCCTTGAGCGCCCGCGCGCCCCTTTTCAAAGCGAGCTAGCTGCGCACGCAGTGCTTCTAGTACCTGCTCTGCTCGAATGAGGTCAGGATTATCTTTGGTGGCAAACGACTTCATGGCCTGGATTTCAACTTCTTTTGCTGAAACACTGGCACGTAAATCTGCATAGGCTTGCAACATTGCTCTTGCCTGGCTATCGAGCTGGATGATCCCGGTACTTTCTTCGGTTGTTTTTAGAGCATCTTCAGCCTGGGCAAGTTCGTCATTGGCAGTCTTCATCTCCTGCTCAAAAAACAGACGCCGCTTCCCTGACTCCGTCACCGCCAACGTGCGCGTCAGCCTGCCCAGTTCTTCAACGTAGGCATTGGCCATGTCAGTTGCGCGCTGCGGATCACGATCTTCCACCGAGATGGAGATGACGTTATCGCGGCCGGAAATGATTTCAACTTCCGAATCCAGCTTATGGCGGGCATCCACATGCAGCTTCTTACCATAGACGTTCAGCAATGAAAATCGATCAATCATGCGATCAGAAACCGTACGGCTATGCAGCATGGCAACGTACACGTCATTCGGGTCGTGAAGACCCAGATCCTTGCCTGCCGCGGCTCCCAATAAGGGTCCCAACTGTCCCAGCATAGCGCTGGCAATCGATGAGCTCTCCTTCGGTGGGAGTATCTTCGCGTTGGCGGTATAAGCCTTCGGTAGCAAAAGTGAGATCACCGCCGAAACAACGGCGGCGGCAAGCACCGTCCATAAAATCAAGTTCTTGTGTTTGGCCAGAACGATGAACGGTTCCAGCATGTGGCTCTTAGGGGTTTCCTCGAATATCGGATGAGGAAACGGTTCCTCCGATACCGGCGTGAGAAATTCGGGCTTTTCCTGGTGTGGCATTTTATCGATTACTGCAAAACCATTGTAAATGGAGAGAGATATACCATGAATACGAAAGATTACTTAGCCCAGAGAAGTACCCCTCCAGCCTACGTTTTGTCCCGATTAATGCACTGCGTGTCGATGGGACAAAGCGCCGCAACTAAGCACTTCTTGTTGTTATCAAGGCATCGAGTTAAGGCTAATGCTTCTTACAATCCTTAAAACATGTGGCATAGTATTGTTAGTTCCAGTTTAGCAAGGTTGGAAGGTCACCGGTTCACTTAGCTCCAGGCAGTTTTTTCACGGAGTGAAGGATGAGGGAATGTTGCGACAAACACTCCGTGAAAGAATGCGGTTGATCTACGATCTTGAATTTTTTGCACGTAATTAAGGAAATCTAAAAGATGTGTGGTATCGCCGGTTTCTGGCAGAAGAAAAAACAAAGCTCTGATTTGCCGCAGGAGATCCTTCAGCGGATGGGTGACGCGATCAGGTATCGCGGGCCGGACGATTCTGGAATCTACTGCGATCCCAATGGTCTTGGGTTCGTGCACCGGCGACTGTCAATCGTGGATCTTTCTCCGGCGGGCCATCAACCCATGAACTCCGCGTCCGGCAGATACACCATTATCTTCAACGGTGAGGTTTACAACTTCAACGAAATCAAAGAGGAGCTTGGCCCCGGATATTCATGGCGCGGACATTCCGACACCGAGGTGATGCTGGAGGCGATTGCTCGCTGGGGTCTGGAACCGGCTGTCAAAAAGTTCGTGGGTATGTTCGCGTTCGCACTCTGGGACCGGCAGGAACATGAGCTTTTCCTGGTGCGTGACCGGCTGGGCATCAAGCCTGTTTATTACGGCTGGGTAAACGGCGATTTCGTTTTTGCTTCTGAGCTGAAAGCAATTCGCGCTTATCCGGGATTTGATGGGCAGATTGATCGCGATTCCCTGGCGCTCTATATGCGCCACAACTACGTGCCCGCTCCTCGATCCATTTACAAGGGAATTCAGAAACTACAGCAAGGAACCATTCTGGCACTTAAGGCCGGTCAGGAACCTGAACTCCGTTGCTTCTGGTCGGCTGCGGAAATCGCCCAGAGTGGCGTCCACTCGCTGATTTCCGGCTCCGATGCCGAGGTGATCGACCAGCTCGAAGCCAAACTCTCTCGTGCGATCCAGTTGCGTATGATTGCGGACGTTCCGCTTGGCGCATTTCTATCTGGCGGGATCGATTCGTCGACAGTGGTCGCACTGATGCAGGCACAGAGCAGCCGTCCGGTGAAAACTTTTACCATCGGCTTCCATGAGAAGAATTACAACGAAGCTGTTCACGCAAAAAACATTGCACAATACCTTGGCACCGACCATACCGAGCTTTACATTACCCCGCAGGAAGCTCTCAACGTTGTGCCCTTAATCTCTGAGATGTATGACGAACCGTTCGCTGACGTGTCACAGATTCCGACCTATCTGGTATCGCGATTGGCGCGAAGTGCAGTTACCGTAAGTCTTTCCGGCGACGGCGGCGATGAATTGTTTGGCGGATATGACCGCTATTTCCGCACGATGGCGATCTGGAAATGGCTGGAGAGGGTTCCGGCTTCAGCGCGGCCAGCGCTCTCTGGAGCGATTCGAGCCACGTCGCCCGGCACGATCGATCTGCTCTTTGCGGCGGTACGGCCTCTTTTGCCGAAGAGTATGCGCTTCTCCGCTGTAGGGGACAGGGCGCATAAACTAGCTGGGCTGCTGAACTCACAGAACCCTGCGGATATTTATTTGCATGCGCTTTCTCACTGGCCGAGGCCGGCGGACATGGTGCTGGGCTCACACGAGCCTGACACGTTCAACAGGGCCTTTGCGCAAACTGATTCCCTGCCCAGCTTTGAAGAGCGCATGATGTTGACTGACCTGATCAACTACCTGCCGGATGACATTCTCACCAAGGTTGACCGCGCCAGCATGGCCGTAAGCCTGGAAGCGCGTGTGCCGATCATCGACCACAATGTGGTTGAGTTCGCGTGGAAGCTGCCCATGCGGTTCAAGATCCGCAACGGCACCAGCAAATGGATACTGCGCCAGGTGCTTTACAAGCATGTTCCGAGGGAGATGATGGAACGTCCGAAGATGGGCTTTGGAGTGCCTATTGACAGTTGGCTCAGGGGTCCCTTGCGTGGATGGGCGGAAGATCTTCTGTCAGAAGAAAGCCTCAAGCGTCAGGGTTTCTTCAACGTGAGCGAGGTCCGCACAAAGTTGAAGGAACATCTTTCCGGAGGCCGTAACTGGCAATACCTGTTGTGGGATGTTCTGGTGTTCCAGAACTGGCTTTCCGATCTCGCCAAGAATAATGTTGGTGAAAATGCGCTGGCCAGGCCGAACTAACAGGTAGGTTGGCGGGCATTCTTAGAAGTTGGGATCGTGGTTATAGTTTGTGAAAATAATGAGTCAGATGAATCGCCGTGTGTGAGGCAGCGAATGGCAAAGAACTTAAAAGGAAGCCTGGCAATACTGGCATTTTGGATCGTCTTGTTGATATGGCATACGGGCGTCCAGGCTCAGGGCACAAAGCCTCAGCAGACATGGCAAGGCTTCGTCACCGATACGCATTGCGGCACAAACTGCCAAGTCAAGAAAGATATGAAGCCGGACAAGAAATGCGTTGACCGATGCGTGAGAGAAGGTTCGAAATATGGTCTTTGGGTGGGACACCACGTCTATGAACTGGAGCCGCAGAGCAAGGTGGCTCGCTTCGCGGCCAGCGATGTTTCCGTTACGGGCACTCTTGAGGGCGAAACGATTCACATCGACTCCATCGAGCGAAGCAAACAGACCGTAACCAGCGAATCGAAAAGCAAATAGGCGCCCTTGGATTTTATGGCCTACATCATTACTGGGCTCATTGTCGGTGCGGTGGTAGGATGCGTTGGTGGTTTAGCTCTCGGTTGGGTGCTGGCGCTTGGCTATCACGGGCATGGGCCGTCTGACCCCGGTGATGCTCCAGTGTTTGTAACCATGGGCCTAACGCTATCGGGCGCCTGCCTGGGAGCAGTTGTTGGCCTCGCTGTCTCCATCATCCTTTGCGTGCGATCGGCGCGACGCAAGGTTCTTAATCAGTCCTCGTGAAGAACGAATAACTCTTCGCTCCACTCGCGCCAGTCTCAGGTCTTCGGCAATAAGGTGATGTCTGGCATTCCTTCGCCCCTGTTACGTATGGGTCGTGGAAGAGGTGGATGAAAACCTAATCGACAGGTAGGGGTTCGAGCGTTAAAATCCGTGGGTTCCGACGTCGTCAGGGAGGTAGTTGTGCACCGATTCATACCCGTCGCGCTGATCATAGTTGCGAGTTTGGCTGCCGGCCAGCAATCGTCTCAGGGCGGCAACGACGTCAAATCTAAGATGGCTCAAGGCACTGAAGCATTTCGTGCCCACGACTACAAGCTTGCTCTCTCAATCTTCAACGAAGTGACAGTCGCCGATCCGAATAACATCCTGGCGCACAATCTGGCTGGAAATTGCTCCCTGGAAACCCGGGACTTTCCGGCGGCAATTCAATCTTTTCGGCGTGCCCTGCAAATCCAGCCGGACCAACCGCAGAACCTGGCAGGCCTGATACGTTCGTACGCCCAGGCAGGCATGATCAAAGAACGGGACGCCACACTTGAGCACCTGCACGAACTCTCCAAAGCCGGACGTCTGCCTGGAAATTTTTCCTACGTCTTCGATTCCTTCGCGATGGGTGAGCGCTCGATTCTGGTGACCGAGTTCCCGCAGCTTTTCGGCAAATTTCATTTCCGCTATCACTTCAACGTGTACGGCGCGAACGGAAACCTTGACTCGCGGGTGGCGCTGGAATCCGACGACATTGACCAGGTCAACTGGGCGAAGCAGCATCCGGTGGAGGCTGCCGCCGGCGCCCGGAAATTTTCACTTGATGGTTATCGGTTTGCGCCAAACCAGACGCACAGCACCTATAAGTTTTATGACGGCGGCGAGCCAACTTACGAGCAGGTGCGTGGAGACGTACAAAAGATCCTGGCTGGAACGGGTAAGCCGATGTCCGCCACCACAACGAGCACGCCATCGCAGCCTTCGACTTCACCAAGTCCACAGCCCTAGCGGACGCGTTTCTTCCGCGACGCGCAGTTGCGGGATTTTCGCTTCCATACACGCGTCCTCGATCGTTGATCCACCGCTCGGAAGTTGTCATGGGCTGAGTACCGAATCGCCCGGCAAGGCCGATGCCAGGGCGAGCGCAGATCCAGCGTAGAGCAGTGTGTCGGCAACGTAATTTATGGCTTCATTGATCACGTCCGATGATCCGCCGAGTGCGAGGATCAGGATGGGCAGATACAGGAATAGCGTGAGGATGGTTACAAGCGCACCGATGGAGGTCGCGGCTAACCTGGATTTCTTATTCAGCAGCAGTCCGACTCCGGCGACCAGCAGAACCGTTCCGGCAAGGTATGCCCACACGCTGGGTAAGGGAACCCACCGTGGCGTGGCCAGTTCCAAAGGAACGCCGGGCGCAAATGTTGGATGAAGAAAATGTTGAACGGCAAAGAAGACTGCCGCGATGGCAATGACGGCGCGGCTGAATAAAACCATCCATTTTGATTGGAGTGGGGATGAAGCACGAGTATAAAGTCCGGCGAGAGCCCATGCGCCTGCGGCAAAAGAGAGGTCTCTCAGCATATAGGTCCACGCGAATCGATTGCCGAGATGCCGGAGCGCGCTCGGCAGATAAAGCATGCAGACAAACAGGAAGAACATCAATCCGAGCATGGTGGATGACAAACGAAGGAACTTCCTGAAGGTAAAGCTGGTAGCGGCCGCGAGCAGTGCGCATCCGACAAAATAGGCCCAGAAACTATGCGGCCCCGGCATCCACGGGGGGACCATACTCTGAACAAACATCGGGCCGCGAAAATGCTCGGGCGCGAATATGGCGAGCGAAACGGCGATAAAGACCGGGCCCAAGGTGATGAGCTTGTCCCAGCCACGGGCCTCGCTGATCTCTTTTCGAAGGACGAACACTCCAGCGGCAAGATAGATAAGGCCGGCAAAACACATCCAGACATTTACGGATGAGAGCATCAGGACCTCTTGAGCGAATGTGCGGCGAGAGAGATTATAGCGGTGAGAGGTCGTTTATCGAGGGTAATCTGGAACAGCAGAACAATTCCAGCGGAAGCGAGCGATCCCAACGCAGAAAAGCAGATTCCTCGCTTCGCTCTGAATGACAAAGGACGACGGTATCGCTAAGGCTGGAGCTACAGCACATAGATTCGCAGCAGCCACCAGACAAGAAATATGGCAACGATTGCCCCTGCGATGTGAACGATCCAGTCGCCAACTGTTTCCGGTTTGCCAAAATTGAACATGGTGGCATCGTAGCACGGGGGCCTCAACGTTGATCGCGAGAAACCAAGGTCTGGTTATGTTGTGACTATCTTTTTCCCGTGATCAGATTTCGTGACCAAACTCGGCGTCCAGCTCTTAACGAATGATCCAAAGTGGTCGAGGGCCGTGGGGAAATTGCTTCCGGCGGCGGCAAAGCCCAGGCGGAAATGCGACGGCGCGTCGAAACAATCGCCGGGCGCGAGCAGTATTCCACGTTCGGCGGCAGCCTGGCAGAACGGACGGTCGTTCTCTCCGCTCATCAGCCAGGGGAACGCAGTCATGCCCCCTTGCGGCGGAATCCAGCCGAGTACATCGCGATGATCAGCCATGAAGCGCTCCAGGAGCTTAAGATTTTGGGTTGCGGCTTCCTGGGTCTTGCCAAGGACGACATCACGTTTGCGGATTGCAATTTCTGAAAGAATTTCTCCGGTGGTGGTGTTGGAAATTGAGAAATAGGCGCGCGCGTTCCAGTATTGGCGGCGGCGCTGAGCGTCGTGCTCGATCATCCATCCCGTGCGCACACCGGCAATGGAAAATGCCTTCGACATATCAGAGATCACAGTGGCGTGCGGCAGGCGCGCCGCCGATTTCATTTGCTTTCCGTGGTAAATGGGATGGTAGACCTCATCACTCACCAGTTGGATTCCGCGCCCGGCGGTGAAGTCGTGCAGGGCATCCATTTCCTCATCGCTAAGGGTCGCGCCTGTAGGGTTGTGCGGGCTGTTGATCAGGATAAGCTTAGTCTTTGAATCGGCGAGCCGTTTGATCTCGTCGACGTCAATGCGGAAGCCGTTCTCGCGGCGGACATGATAGAAACGGGTTTCCAGGCCAAGAGATTCCGGGAGCGCGGAAAAAGTAGTGAATCCGGGCATCGGGATAATTACGTTCGCGCCGGGCTCGGCGGCCAGCCACATCAACACCACGAGCGCTTCGGATGCGCCGGTCACGATTTGCACGGCCTCAACCGGCACGTGCTGCATTTCCGCGATCGACTCACGCAGACTATCGGCGCCGGCGGGGCGGCTGTAGACCAGTTTGTGATTCAGGAATCGATGGCGAGTTTCTTCATCGGCGAGGGCGAGAATGTCATTTACGGTCCATGTGGGTCCGGTGCTGGCAGCGAGGTTGAATTGTATGTCGTGTTCGTACTGATCGAGCCAGATATCGAGCAGGAACGGCTTGAGTTGCATGGCGAGCACCTCGTGAAGAAAACTTGGGTTCCCTGTTATTGATTCTGTGAGCAGGGGGACGGATGGTTTTTAGTTTTTGAGGCGCTTAGGCAGGATCAGCTTGTCTGCATGTTGCGCCTCGCCTATTCCACCGCCGTGAAGATGGGCATTGACTAACTGCCCTTATGCCGCCCCTTCCCCGCCCAGCGCACGAATCGCGCGCCGGGGACCCCGGTTCCGGGGCTCTGCCCTTTGAAAATGTCTACCCAGGCCTCACGAGGCTGTTACGAAACTCTTGAGTCTGGCGTGAACTGAATGTGCAAAAGTGAAAGAGTCACTTGGCTTGTCATCGCAGATGCGATCGAAACGAG
>Ga0209863_10000077_pt1 | contig 59751 bp, 49 predicted proteins | sample OrgsoiDNA2013046_FD_185796 | JGI IMG/M metagenome (GOLD analysis project Ga0209863, IMG submission 185796) | Permafrost soil microbial communities from the Arctic, to analyse light accelerated degradation of dissolved organic matter (DOM) -... | ecosystem: Environmental > Terrestrial > Soil >...
ATGAGAGCGCTGGTTAGCATATTTGCAGGCTTACTGATTGTCATTTCCCTTTACCAACTGTCTTTTACCTGGTTTGTGAATAAACATGAATCTGCGATGACGCAGAAAGCCGAGCGTTTTGTAAAAAGTAATTATCCCGCTGCTGAAACAAAATATCCCGGCAATAAAGAAGCACAGGTTTTATACAAAGACAGCCTGAGCCTCCTGGTTCGTGCCCGTTTGCAAGAACTGCTGTTTTCCACAAAAGACACAAAGATTACCTGGTGGGGAACCACGTACCAGAAATCAAAAGAAAGTGAACTCCTCCTGGGTCTGGATTTGCAGGGTGGCATCAACGTAACGCTGGATATCGAACTGGAAGGACTGATCAAGGGGCTTGCCAACAATCCCCGCGATGCCAATCTCGTTAGAGCCATCCAGCGCGCCGACATAAAAAAATTAACCAACGGAGGGGCCAATTATATTGATCTGTTTGCGAAAGCCTTTAATGAGGTCAATCCGGGCATCAAACTCGCACCGCTTTTTGCCAACTCCAACAGAAACAAACTGAAATTTGAATCCTCCGACGGAGAAGTAATTACGTACCTGCACGACCAGGCATCTGCAGGGATGAAGCAAACCTACCAGGTACTCACCAAGCGTATTGACAAATTCGGCGTTTCCCAACCCAACATACAGCTGGATGAAAACAAAGGGATCATCACCGTGGAACTCGCCGGCGCAACTGATCCGGACCGGGTAAGGAAATACCTGCAGTCCTCCGCAAACCTGCAATTCTGGGAGGTATATAATATTTCAGAATTATCCAATTCATTGCAAAATGCTGATAAGATCCTGCAGAAATATTTGAATGGTGTAAAGGATTCCGCTTCCCTGGCTAAACAGGATTCTACAGCCGACAGCACCAGTAATGCACTCAACAGAAATCCATTGGTTCGTGCCATGCATTTCATTCAACCGACCCAGGATGCCAAGGGACAGGTTCGTTATGCATCTGCGCTGGCTACTCCCTTGTTGAAAGATACTTCTACAGTCAATACCTATTTGAATATTCCCGTGGTTCGCAACCAGTTCCCTTCCAACATGAAATTCATGTGGGGAAAACAGCAATACGACGATAATGGTAAAGCATATCCTTATCTGGAGCTGTATGCGATCAAAACGATTCCCGGAAATGACAAGGCCAAACTGGAAGGCGAAGTGATTACCGATGCCCGTCAGGATTATGATCCGGTTACGGGCGGTGTGGTGGTGGAAATGAGTATGAATAAGCATGGCTCCGATGTGTGGGCCAAAATGACGACAGATAATGTCGGACTTCCCATCGCAATTACCTTGGATGAAGTGGTTTATTCCGCTCCTTATGTAAACGGACCAATCACCGGCGGCAATTCCCAGATTTCAATGGGAAATAAAAATTCCGGACAAAGCATCAATGAGGCTCAGGATCTTGCCAATATTCTAAAAAGCGGTAAGCTGAATGCGCCTGCCCGGATTGTACAGGAACAGGTGGTAGGACCTACCCTCGGAAAAGCAGCCGTAAAAGGTGGGGCTATGGCATTTGCCATTTCATTCCTGGTCATCTTCACCCTGATGCTTGTGTATTATAATACGGCCGGCTGGGTCGCCAATATCGCCCTGATTTTAAACCTTCTTTTTACGATTGGTATTTTGAGCGCCATGCACGCCACACTCACCGCTCCGGGCATCGCCGGTCTGGTACTAACGATCGGTATGGCCGTGGATACAAACGTAATCATATTTGAAAGGATCAAGGAAGAACTAACGCGGGGTAAAAGTTATCAACTGGCCGTAAATGACGGCTACCGCCGATCGCTGGCGCCTGTACTTGACGCCCACGTGACGACCTTTCTGACAGCGGCCATCCTGGCCTATTTTGGTCTCGGACCCGTACTTGGATTTGCCACAACACAGATGCTCGGTATCGCGCTATCCCTTTTCTGCGGAATCCTGGTATCCAGGCTGGTGACAGATTCGTACACAAACAAAAACAGACACTTTCAATATTTCACGGGTATTTCACAGAAAGTGTTCAGACACGCGAATTTTAAATTTATTGAGTACCGCAAAGTGACGTATATCATTTCTGGTGTCGTACTGGTGCTGGGCATTTCGGCCTATTTCCATGGATTCCAGAAAGGAGTTGAATTTTCCGGAGGAAGAAGCTATATCGTTAAGTTCAATAAACCCCTGAACGAGCAGGAAGTAAAAGATGCGCTGAATCTGCAATTTGGGAAATATCCGGAGGTAAAAACCTATGGATCCAATCAGCAATTTGAGATCACGACAGACTACCTGGTAAACAGGGAAGGAGCTCCGGCTGATTCAATCGTTGCAAATAAGATGTTTATCGGCCTGAAGAATTACCTGCCTGCAGGAACCACGGCCCAGGAATTTACGGGAACCAATAAATTTATCCAGCAATCCAAGAAAGTAGGCGCTTCGATTTCTGACGACCTGAAAGCCGGCGCCGTAAAAGCCACCGTATTTGCGCTGATCTTTATTTTCATTTATATATTTATTCGTTTCCGCGACTGGAGATATTCTCTGGGAACTATCATCGCACTTCTGCATGACGTGCTGGTCACGCTGGCCGTTTTCTCTTTCCTGCCATCCGTTGTACCCTTCCCACTGGAAATAGACCAGCATTTTATCGCAGCTATCCTGACGGTTATCGGTTTTTCTATGAATGATACGGTCATTGTATTTGACAGGATCCGGGAAGACAGCCGCATCCTGCGCGGAAAGACAAAAGCCGAAATCATTAATAAGGCAGTGAATGAAACGCTGAGCAGAACGGTAATGACTTCACTTACGGTCTTCCTGACCATTCTCATTCTCTTTTTGGTAGGTGGTGAAGTAACCAAGGGTTTTGCTTTTGCGATGCTGATCGGTGTGATTACTGGCACCTATTCTTCCATATTCGTAGCCGCTCCCATCCTGATCGACATGGCAAGAAAAAGACCGCTGGGCGCAGCCGATACGGATGCTAAGACACTACTTAAAAAACAGGCGACCCTGATAAAATAATAAAAGCGAAACGCGTAACGCCTAACGCATAACGCATAACGCTTAACGCCTAACACCTAACGCGTAACGCCGAACGCAAATCAATGTGAAAAAGTTGTAAAAAAAACCCTCTCCAAATACCGGAGAGGGTTTTACATTTTGATATTATAACATTTGGCATTAGCGTTAAGCGTTACGCGTTAAGCTTTAACGGCATGATGCGGACGGGCATGATAATGACGGTAATGACGATGTCCGTAATTGTGGTGATAATTCCGGTGATGATAGTGCCGGTAATTCCGGTGAGCGTGATAATGATGATAGTGATGATAACGATGCGCCGGGGGACGCCTATCTGTATTCACAGATCGTGGTCCGGCAAATGACATCAGAGAAAAAAACAGGAGGGCGGATAAAAAAGTGATGAATTTCATATTGTGCGGATTTTGTTTGTTATTTCTTGTTTTCCTTATATCGTTCGTCAGGTGTACCGTCCTTTTTTAGATGCGTCGTAGTAGTCGTTTTAGCTGCATCTTTGTTCGTCTTGTACCGCATGTCCGCTGTACCGTCTTTTTTTACCGGTCCGGCCGCTGCAGTAGAGGACTTGACAGTCGACGATGAAGTCTTGGTCTTGGTTGCTGATGTTGTTGTGGCGGGCTTGGCTGCTGACGAAGTCGTCGTAGATTTGGCGGTTGTGGTTGTCGCTGTTGACTTGGCGGTTGATGAACCTGATACCGTTTTCTTAGCTTTGGGGGGTGTAGCCAGTGCCGTAGCGGTTTGTGCATGGGAATAAACACTAATACCTGCCAGGAGTACAAAAGCCAGAAATAGTTTTTTCATTATCAAGCAATTTTGTTTGGCTAAATTAGAAAAACAGGCCGCTTTCGCAAAATGAATTGTTTGCTTAATGCCATTTTAGCTTGAAATTCAACTCTTTAACCCCTGCTTAACCATTTTTGTAACTTTATAGGACAGAAACTGTACCAATTTTGCGTTTCCTATTTTTTCTTTTCATGAAGTCATCCATCCTGAAGTGGCTGGTGCTGTCAGCCACTGTTTTAATCGGGCTCATCGTAATCGTACAACTATATTGGCTCACGAAGGTTTATTCATTTGAACAAAAACAATTTAATACAAATGTCGTGAAGAGTCTCCGGGGTGTATTCGAGGATTTGGAAATGAACGATAATTCCTCACTGAGTCTCCAGCAACTGATTCATAATCCCGCCGATGATTATTATTTGTTTAGTGCGGATACCATTCCCGAACAGGATTCTCTGACCTATTATATCCGCCGGGAATTTGCCGATTTTGACGTACTCACTGATGTTAAACTGGGTGCATATAGCAGCATCCAGAAAAAATACGTCTATGAAGACTATATACCGACGGCCGCTTCCGGATTTCGAATAACTCCTGCGATCGGGTTGCCCGTTTTCTCCCAGGATTACGATCACATACTTCTTTACTTCCCTCACCGGTCCCAGTATATCCTCGGTGAAATGAATTTCTGGATCATCAGCAGCGTGGCGCTTTTCCTGGCCCTGATCGGATTGGCCATCAGCCTTTTTTATTTTTACCGTCAGAAATTTCTGGCCGAAGTGCAAAAAGATTTTGTAAATAATTTTACGCATGAATTCAAGACACCGCTGGCCGTCATACGGATTGCCTCCGACGTGCTGGCACAGAATGATATCGGCGAGAAACCAGAAAGATTAAAAAGATATTCATCCATCATTCAAAATCAAACGACTCACCTGCAAAACCAGGTTGAAAAGTTGTTGAAATCTGCTTCGGCAGAAAATAAAAAATTCCCGATTGACAAGGAGGAAAACGTCAAACCTGCCAGGCTCATAGAACAGGCCCTCAATAAACTTCAGCCTCTGATTGAGCAAAAACAGGCCCACATTGATTTGAAAGTGGATAATTACGACACCCATATTCACGCTGATGAAGGCCACCTTGAACTGGCCATTATCAACATACTGGAAAACGCATTGAAATACTCCAACGCCCCCTATATCATTGTTGAAACCGGAAAGGAGGAATCTGATTATTTTATTTCGGTAAAGGATAATGGCATTGGTATAGAAAAAAAATACCTCAAGAACATATTTAAAAAATTCTACCGCGTTCCGACAGGTAATGTTCACGACGTAAAAGGATTCGGTTTAGGATTGAATTTTGTAAAACGGATCATCGACGGTCATGATGGTAAAATACGCGTGAACAGCTTACCGGGTATCGGAACTGAATTCCGTTTGCTCATCCCTTTTTAGGACCTTTATAAAATCATTAAACTATACTATGAACACAAAATCAAAAGTGCTTTTGGCAGAAGACGACCTGTCACTGGGTTACGTTATCAAGGATAATCTGGCAGACGCCGGTTATGAAGTCGTACTCTGTGCCGACGGACAGGCAGCCATTGATAAATTCAGCAAAGAAAATTTCGATATCTGCCTGCTCGATGTAATGATGCCCAACAAGGATGGATTTGCCGTGGCCAAAAAGATCCGCCAGCAAACGGATCTGATTCCCATCCTGTTGATAACGGCCAAATCCCTGGAAGAAGATCGTATTCATGGATTTGAGTGTGGCGCTGATGATTATATCGTCAAGCCATTCAGCATGCAGGAATTGCTCCTGCGTATTGATGTGTTTTTACGAAGGACAAAAAAAATGTATTCGGAAAAAACATTACACTTTCAAATTGGAGAAATGAATTTTTCATTTAACGATCTGAAATTGACGCTGAACGGCACATCGTATAATATGACACAAAAAGAAGCGGAGCTGCTTTTGTTCTTATGCGAACATCCAAACCGCATCCTCAAAAGAGAGGAAGTACTCCTGAACGTTTGGGGAAAGGATGATTATTTTTTGGGCCGGAGCATGGACGTATTTATTACCAAACTCAGGAAATATTTTAAGCCGGATACATCCGTCCACATTGAAACCATTCATGGAATGGGTTTCCGTTTAAATGCAACCGTAAAATAAAATGTCACTCAAGCCGATCGTACTCATTTTTTTTGCCCTCTATGTCAATCTGGCTTTCGGCCAATCCCGTTCCGATACCCTGAGAATTAACCTCGACAGCGCAGAGCGATTATTTATTACGGGTAATTTTACCCTCCTGGCGCAGAAATATAATATCCAGGCACAAAAAGCTCAGGAGATACAGGCAAGACTTTATCCCAATCCAAATTTTTCTATTTTTTACAGTTTTTACAATTCAACCACAAATAAATTTTTCCCGACTGGTTCCGGAACTGCCGGGAGTGAAATCTCCATGCAACTTTCGCAAATGATTTATCTCGCGGGGCAAAGAAACAAACAGGTGAAAATTGCCCAGGCAAATACACGTCTTTCCGAATTTCAGTTTTATGACCTAGTCCGGACATTAAAATATGCCCTGCGCACGGATTTTTATAATATTTATTTTTCCCTTCATTCTGCTTCGGTATATGATGAAGAAATCAAATCCCTGCAACAGGTAGTTCGGGCATTTGAAGAGCAGGAGGGCAAAGGGTATATCGCAGAAAAGGAGGTCATTCGCATTAAAGCCCAGCTCTATACCCTGCTGGGCGAATACAACAGTCTGATCAGTCAGATAAACGATCTGGAAAGCGAACTGAGGCTGGTGCTGCAGCTGAAACGATCATTCATTGTTCCTCTATTGGATTCGGCAAAACTTGATTCCCTGAATCCTGCTGCTTATTCACTGGCTGTTTTGCTGGACTCCGCTTACCAAAACCGCTCCGATCTGCAAATGGCCAGGACAAATGTGGAAGCCAGCAAACTCAACTATTCATATCAGAAGGCACTTGCTGTTCCCAATCTGACACTAGCCCTGGCCTATGACAAGCAGGGCAGTTATATTGATAACCTCCCGAGCCTGGGCGCCGCCATCGACCTGCCTTTTTTTAACCGCAATAAGGGGAATATCCTGACGGCCAAAATCACAACCGATGCCAATAACGCATTACAACTTAGTACGGAAGCAACGGTGCAGGAGAATGTTTCCCATGCACTGGAAAAAGCATTTGCCAACGATAAAATGTACCGGACTATTGACCCAAAATTTCTAAAAGATTTTGATCACATGTTACACGAAGTGCTGATCAATTACGAAAAAAGAAATCTGACTCTGCTGGATTTCCTGGATTTCTATGAATCCTATAAAGACAATATTCTTTCTTCAAATAATATACAGTTCAACAGGCTCAGTGCATTTGAAGATATCAATTTTTATACCGGAACCGAATTCTTTCAACCTTAACATCCAGCGATATTATATGAAAATCAATTATAAAATAGTTCCCGTTTTCATAGTGATTGCCCTTGGGCTGGTGTCCTGTAAAAGCAAACCGGTTCAGGAAGAAGAAAAAAAGGGATATGTTTTGCCGGATTCTCTTTTAAAAACAATTGCCATCGATACGGTTACCAATTCCCGTGTATTAAATATGCTGACGCTTACTGGTAAGGTGGATTTTAATGAAGATAATGTGATTAAAATTTTCCCTGTCGTCAGCGGGCAGGTATCCGATATTAAAGTCATGCCGGGAGATTTTGTAAAAAAGGGACAGCCCCTGGTAGTGATCAGAAGTTCGGAAATGGCCAGCTACAGCAACGATTATGTAACGGCAAAATCCAATGTGGACATTGCAAATAAATCACTGGATGCAGCCAATGACATGTACAAAAGCGGTTTGGCCTCCCAAAAAGATCAGCTGGTAGCGCAGGAAGGATATAATCAGGCGCTTTCTGCCTTCGAAAAAGCCAAACGCGTTTTAAATCTGAATGGCGGAAGTATGACAGGTGAATACACTGCCAGATCCCCGATTGACGGATTTGTTGTAGACCGGCAGGTAAATAATAATATGATGCTTCGCTCAGATAATTCAACGCCGTTATTTACTATTTCCGATCTGAAAAATGTTTGGGTAATGGCCAATGTGTATGAATCCAATATTTCCCTGGTCAAAATGGGCGACAGTGTAAACATCACCACACTGGCTTATCCCGGTAAAATTTTCCGGGGCAGGATTGACAGGATCATGAATGTACTGGACCCTTCGAATAAAGTAATGAAATTACGGATCGTGTTGGCAAACCCCGGCTATCTCTTAAAACCCGAGATGTTTGCCAGTGTGGTCGTCAATACAAAAGCGAACAATACAATGGTCAGTATACCATCCCGCGCGCTGATCTTCGATCATAGTCAGTATTATGTACTGGTATATAAATCTCCTTCTGACATCACCATCCGGCCGGTACAGGTTTTTAACACAGTTGGGGACCGGTCCTATATTTCCGAAGGTCTTACAGAAGGCGAACACCTGATTGGTACGGAAGCCTTACTTATATATCAGGAACTGAACAGTTAGTATAAACCGGTATTTGATGAATAAGACTTTAAAGAATATTCTTGCTTTCTCGCTTAAAAATAAATACTTCATTTATTTCGCCACGATCATCCTGGTTATTTATGGTGTTATCACTTTCATCAATATGCCGATCGAGGCATTTCCAGACGTCACGAACACGGAAATCACGGTCATCACACAATGGCCGGGCAGAAGTGCGGAAGAAGTAGAAAAATTTGTTACCATCCCGATTGAAATCACACTGAACCCGGTAAACCGCAAAACCAGCCTCCGCTCCACCAGTATATTCGGACTCTCCGTTGTGAAATTGATTTTTGAAGATGACGTGCAGGATGCCTATGCCCGGACGCAGGTAAATACCATGATTCAGAATGTGGAGCTGCCGGAAAGTATTAAACCGCAGGTGCAACCGCCTACCGGTCCTACCGGTGAAATATTCCGGTATACGCTGGTCAGCTCTTTCAGGGGTCCCAGGGAACTTAAAACATTGCAGGACTGGACAGTCGATCGTGAACTCAGATCTGTTCCGGGCATAGCGGATATTGTCAGTTTCGGAGGCACGGTGAAATCCTATGAAATACAGGTAAACCCACAGAAGATTGCCGGGTTGGGTATTACTCCGCTTGATGTGTATACGGCCGTAAATAAAAGTAATATCAATATCGGTGGCGATGTCATCAAAAAAAATAACCAGGCCTATATTGTACGTGGTATTGGTTTGCTGAACGATATCAATGAGATCAAAAATATTTTTATTACTAATGTTAACGGGTTACCGGTATTGGTAAAAGACATTTCCGATGTGGAAGTATCCGGATTACCAAGGCTGGGAGAAGTGGGCAGGTCGGATGCCATTGACAGCAATAAATCGCGCAAAATATCAGATGATCAAGACGCCGTGGAGGCAATCATACTTATGCGTAAAGGTGAAAATCCCGACAAGGTCATCCAGGCGCTGAAATTAAAAATCCTTAAACTGAACGACCGGGTATTACCACCAGATGTAAAAATCGTTCCCTTTTATAATCGCGAAGAACTGATCCACTATGCCACGCATACCGTGATGCATAACCTGATTGAGGGAATATTACTCGTTACCCTGATCGTGTCACTGTTCATGTTCAACTGGCGGACGACCCTGATTGTTTCCATAATCATTCCGCTTTCTTTGTTGTTCGCCTTTATCTGTCTGCACTTCATGGGCATGTCCGCTAATCTTCTTTCGCTGGGTGCCATTGACTTCGGGATTATCATTGATGGCGCAGTCGTTATGGTGGAAGGATTATTTGTAATGCTGGACCAGCAGGCCAAGGCCCATAGCATGGAGCGGTTCAACAAACTGGCCAAGATGGGCATGATCAAGAAAAAAGGCGCAGAACTCGCAAAAGCCATTTTCTTTTCAAAAGTAATAATCATTACAGCGCTGCTGCCCATTTTTTCTTTTCAGAAAGTAGAAGGAAAATTATTTTCTCCGCTCGCTTATACGCTTGGGTTCGCCTTACTCGGAGCGCTGATTTTCACGCTGACCCTGGTGCCCGTTCTCGTCAATGCACTGTTAAATAAAAATGTAATCGAAAAACACAATCCTTTTACTCGTGTTATGACCGGATGGGTCATGAAAGGATTTCGACAGGTATTCCAGAATAAAAAATTATCGCTGGGCATTGCCAGCGTGGTGATTGTTTTTGGATTATACTCCTTTAAGTTTCTGGGTTCTGAGTTTTTGCCCGAACTCAATGAAGGTTCTCTCTGGGTAAGGGCCACCATGCCCTATAGTATTGCCCTGGATAAATCGGTCCAGATTGCCAATCAGATGCGACTGATTATGATGCAGTATCCGCAGGTAAGAAAAGTAGTATCACAGACCGGCAGGCCGGATGACGGTACCGACGTGGCCGGATTTTATAATAATGAATTCGACGTATCTCTTTATCCGGAAGAAGAATGGGATCCGAAAATTTCCAAAGACGAATTGATTGAAAAGATGCGCAAATCCTTATCCGTGATACCTGGGGCAGAGCTGAATTTCTCCCAACCGATCATGGATAATGTGGAAGAAGCCGTATCCGGCGTAAAAGGATCCATCTGCGTGAAAATATTTGGCGATTCACTGAATTATATGGAAGAAAAATCAGACCAGGTAAATAATATTTTGAAAACCGTAAAAGGAATTGCGGATCTGGGCGTAATCCGGAATATCGGACAGCCAGAACTGGATATTGACCTCGATCAGGCCCGTATGGCGCTTTATGGAGTATCTACCGCGGATGCCAATGCCGTTATCGAAATGGCAATCGGTGGAAAAGCGGTTACCCAGCTATATGAAGGTGTGCGGCACTTCGATATTCGTATCCGGTTTCCGGAAGAATTCAGATCCTCAGATGATGATATTGGAAATTTACAGGTTCCGACTGCATCCGGATCCAAAGTGCCAATCAAACAAATTGCAAACATCACACAAAAAACAGGACCCTGCCTGATTTTCCGTGATGACAACGAACGATATTCCGCGGTTAAATTTTCCATTGAAGGAAGGGATATGGGATCCGCCATTAAAGAAGCGCAGGAAAAAGTGGAGGACCAGGTGAAATTGAAAAAAGGATATGATATGGTCTGGCAGGGCGATTTTGAAAATCAACAAAGGGCTTCCAAACGGCTTAAGGAAGTCGTGCCCATCAGCCTTCTGCTCATCTTCCTTTTATTATTTATCATGTTTGGAAATCTGAAAGACGCAGGACTCGTATTTTTAAATGTCCCTTTTGCTGTGGTGGGCGGTATTTTTGCCTTGTTATTAACGGGAACGAACTTCAGCATATCAGCCGGTATCGGCTTCATCGCCCTGTTCGGGATCTGTATATTGGAGGGCGTATTGCTTACGACAGCTTTCAAGCAAAACCTGGAAACATTACGCGGCGATAATCCGTTGTACACGGCTGTTAAACGGGGTGTGAATTCTCTGATCCGTCCCGTATTAATGACGGCCTTCATGGCAACCATCGGCTTATTGCCGGCCGCTTTATCACAGGGTATCGGTTCTGAAAGTTCCAGGCCCCTGGCGCGGGTGGTTATCGGGGGTCTGATCGCCGCTACGATTTTTTCTCTTCAGATCTTTCCGGTGGTATTTTTTCTTTCATACCGCAACGTTGATACGCGTCACCAGGGGGAGAATGAAGATCCGGAAGGGCTGAAGCTGAAAATGTAAGACGCTGTGTAGTGGGTTATGCCAGGTTATCACAATGTGGCAAATATGTAATTGTAGAAAATGAAAAAGGTGGGAATTGAATGGAAAAATGATAATGTAGGGATGACGAAATTGATGGGGTCTGTAAACTAAACTGTGTCAAAAAATAAGAAATTCATATTATCACATTATCATTAATAATTCAATTCCCACCTTTTTCATTTTCTACAATTACACATTTGCCACATTAAGTTTGGTAGTCAGGCTAAACAGCGAAAGACGTCCCGCATCCACAGGTTTTGGATGCATTGGGATTATTGAAACTGAATCCGCGGGCATTGAGACCGTTCTCCCAATGAATTTCCATCCCGCTAAGATAAATGCCATGGGACGGGTTCATAACAAATGGAAGTGACTCGGATTCAAATAATTGATCTGCTTCCTGTCGTTTATCAAAACCCAGGACATAGGAAAGGCCGGAACATCCGCCACCTTTTACACCGATCCGAAGAATATTATTTTTATCAAACCCCGGTTCATCCATTAACCGCCTGATCTCTTTTACAGCCTGGGGGCTGAACTGCAAGGGAGATTCCACTGTCGTTTCCATGATGCAAATTTACTCTTATAAATTTAAAGCCCAAAGCCTAAAGCCTAAAACAAATACTAAAATGCGTGCATGAGCACAGCAGACTGGAGATTTATAATCCCATTTTCATGCACTGCCCCGTTTCTACATCAGTTTTAGGCTTTGCGCTTTGGGCCTTAAACCAAAGGTTTAAGAAAACACTTTCTTGGCTTCAAAGCTCAGCGCATCCGAAACAACGTGGTGAAGCGATGCTTTAGGATTCTGCATCACCATTTCAAGCAGGCTTTTATTAAGGTCCTGACCGGTAGCAGATTCGGGCAAATAGGAAGCAACCTGATTTATGATCAGCAGGTTTTGTTCTTTGAGATTCCGGATGGCATCCCAGGCTTCGGGACTTACATAAATCTGCTGGGTAATGTTGTGGTCGAATTCCTGGCGGATGGTTTGTACCAGCAACTGCTGCATCTCACGCAGGTTTAAACCCGGTTGATTGGTGCGGTTGATGAGGTTTGGAAGGGCAATCCGGTCTGCCAGCAGAATCAGACGCTCATAAGCTTGTAATTTCATCGGTATCGTCGCAGCTGCTCCCTCCGGTTTTGTAGTGGGCAATCCCTGTTTGGCCTGTTTACGCTGAATCCAAAAAACATACGCCAGGGTCCCCCCCAAAACAAGGGCAATACCAATAGCAATTAATAATTCATTCGTCTCCATCTGCAATTATTTACGTGTAAACGAAAATACGTAAAGCAATATTTGAAGACGTTAAATAATTGTATCCTGTGGCAAGAAAATTTCGGGTACTTTGCCTTAGCTTGAAAGAGATCCATGGAGAAAAAAATATATACTGATTCAGGAATAGAAATTCGTCCCCTTTACAAACCGGAAGACGCAGGTCCGATCCGGGAAAACCCAGGAGAATTCCCATTTACCCGCGGCATCCGGTCTGACATGTACCGTTCGAAACTGTGGACGATGCGTCAATACGCCGGCTTCAGCACAGCCTCCGAAAGCAATAAGAGATATCATTACCTGCTGGGTCAGGGTGTTTCTGGCCTCAGCGTGGCATTCGACCTCCCCACCCAGATCGGGTACGACAGTGATCATGCCCTCGCAGAAGGCGAGGTCGGTAAAGCAGGCGTGGCCATCGATTCAATCCGGGATATGGAAGAACTATTTGCCGGTATTTCATTAGAGAAAATTACGACATCGATGACCATCAACGCCACGGGTTTCATACTCCTGGCATTTTACGTGGCGCTAGCAAAAAAACAAGGCGCTGATCTGAAAAAAATTTCTGGTACGGTTCAGAATGATATTCTGAAAGAATATGCTGCCAGGGGAACCTATATTTATCCACCCCGGCCGTCCATGCGCATCGTTACGGATATTTTTGAGTGGTGTGGAAAGGAACTGCCAAAATGGAATACCATTTCGATCTCGGGATACCATATCCGGGAAGCGGGAAGTACCGCGGTCCAGGAAATCGCTTTTACGCTCGCTAACGGCAAAGCCTATGTGAAGGCGGCTATCGAAAAGGGTCTTGATATTAATGTTTTTGGAAAACGACTTTCTTTTTTCTTCAACGCGCATAATAATTTATTTGAAGAAGTAGCAAAATTCAGAGCCGCGCGCAGGATGTGGGCCCGTATTATGCAGGACCTGGGGGCAACAGATCCGCAGGCAGGGATGCTACGCTTTCATGCTCAGACAGGAGGCAGCACTTTAACCGCACAACAGCCGGTCAACAATATCGCCCGCGTAACGATCCAGGCGCTTTCCGCCGTATTGGGTGGTACGCAGTCACTTCATACAAATGGGTATGACGAAGCGCTGGGTCTGCCCACAGAAGCCGCCGCAGGTATCGCTTTGCGCACACAACAAATCATCGGATTTGAAAGCGGGGTTACAGAAACCGTAGATCCTTTGGGTGGAAGTTATTTTATTGAGTCATTGACGAATTCAGTAGAAAAAGCTGCCTGGGAGTTAATCAAACAAATAGATGAAATGGGCGGAAGTGTGGATGCCATCGAAAAGAGATTCATACAGAACGAGATTGCAAAAAGCGCGTATGACCATCAACGCAGGGTCGAAACCAAGGAAAAAATTATTGTAGGCGTGAATGCATTTGAATCTACTGAAGCAGACCATACTCATGTTTTCAGGATAGATGATTCCGTCCGGAAAATTCAAACGGAAAAACTGGTCATTCTCCGAAGGGAAAGGGATCCGGCCAAGTGCGATCATATCCTTCAATTGCTCAACGATCAGGCTGCATCCGGAGAAAACCTGATGCCCACGGTAATTCAGGCCGTCGAAGCAAAATGTACACTGGGTGAAATCGCCGACACCCTGCGGGAGGTTTTTGGAGAATACAACGGTTAATCCTTAGTTGCCCAAAGGCTGTGCCTGCATGAGTACTACCTTTATGGCAGTGGCACCGGTTATCGGGCCTGGCACATCGGATCCATCTGCTGCACGCAAATCAATGGTAACAGAACCTGTTGTATGAATGGCCCCGTAAGCAACCCCGTCAATGACTTCCGGCATAGCTTCATAAACGGGACTCGCATCATTCGGATCAAAAGTCAGGTAGACGGCCACTCCGCCATTCAAATCTATGTCCTGCGTCAGTTCCGGAACATTGAGGGTAACAGAATAAAATTTAGTTCCGTTCGGATCCTGACCGAGGGTCCATGATGAGGATGCTACAGAATAAACGGCAGAAAAAACCTGGTTTACCTGAGGATAATTTTTGGTACATCCTGAGAATGTTAAAATGGAAAAAACGGCTAAGAGGGCGATTTTCATATTGTTGGTTTTATGCACGATCCAATGATGGACTTTATTTTACAAAAATAGTTTAATCACAGAAAAGAAATACACGCTACTTTCATAGTTTATATCATTTTTATGCATTCATTTTTAAAAGAACTCTTTGAAGGTCAGGACTATGATGAAAAAAATTTCTTTCTCATAGCCGGCCCCTGTGTAGTGGAATCCGAAGAATTACTGGATACGGTTGCGTCCAAAGTTTCCTCCCTGTGTTCCAAAATGGGCATCCCCTATATTTTTAAAGCCTCCTACCGGAAAGCCAACCGGACCAGTGCCGGATCCTTTACCGGTATTGGCGATGAGCACGCTTTGGCATTTGTTCAAAAAGTCGGCCAGAAATACAAATTACCAACCACATCAGATATCCACGCCCATGATGAAGCCGCGCCAGCAGCGGCCTTTGTGGACGTATTACAAATTCCGGCATTTCTATGCAGGCAAACCGATCTGCTGATCGCAGCTGCAGAAACGGGGAAAGTAATCAACGTAAAAAAAGGGCAGTTTCTAAGTGGCCCTGCCATGAAATTCACCGCAGAAAAAATAAGAAGGGCCGGAAACGAAAAAATAATTTTTACAGAAAGGGGAACCACATTTGGTTATCAGGACCTCGTGGTAGACTACCGCAATATTCCCTGGATGCAGGAACAGGGAGTTCCGGTTGTTATGGACTGTACCCACTCACTTCAACAGCCCAATCAGGCCGGTGGTATAACAGGAGGAAATCCAAAAATGATCAGCACCATTTCCATGGCGGCCATCGCCGCGGGCGCTGACGGATTATTTATAGAAACGCATCCGGATCCGGCTCATGCATTGAGTGATGGCGCTACGATGCTGAAGCTTGAATTGCTGGAAGGGCTTTTAGGCAGGCTGGTGAAATTGAGAAAGGCAACAATTTAGCTGACGGATGATTCCTGCCTGCCGGCAGGCAGGGATGACCGTTAATTAATAACATAAAAAATTCCAAATTGCTTTAAGCCTTGCGTTTTATGCTTTAAGCTTCGAAGGGATTCCGTTTCGCCGCCATAATATATCGTTTCATGTTCATCCAGAATGCAAGAACAAAATAAACGATCAGCGGTGATCCCATCGTAAGAAAAGAGATATAGATAAACCAGGTTCGTATCCTGGACGTGGCGATTCCCAAACGGTCACCGATTGCGGTACATACTCCGAACAATTGCCATTCAATGAATTGCTTCATCCTGTTCATGACTGCAATTTAAAAAAAATAGGCTAAAACTGCAAGTGCCTCTTAGGCATTCACGCAATTTTTTGGTAAATTTGTGTTCTGAAAATGCTTCTCGCCTACCCCAATAACTAAAATTCGATGATCATGGTTTTCGACCTGGGTTTAATCAAAAAAGTTTATGATGAAATGCCTTCCAAAATCGCAGCTGCGAAAAAAATGACCGGAAAGGCCCTCACTTTATCTGAAAAAATCCTGTACACACATCTTTATTCGAAAACCATCCGGGATTATACACGCGGAAAAGACTATGTGGATTTCGCACCCGACCGGGTGGCCATGCAGGATGCAACGGCCCAAATGGCCCTGCTGCAGTTCAGCACCTGCGGCCGCGAGCGGGTTGCCGTTCCCTCTACCGTTCATTGTGATCACCTGATACAGGCCAAAACCGGGGCTAAATCCGATCTCATCACCGCGCTTGACATAAATAAGGAAGTGTATGATTTTCTATCCTCTATCTCGAACAAATACGGCATCGGATTCTGGAAACCCGGCGCCGGTATCATACACCAGGTCGTGCTGGAAAATTATGCATTCCCTGGCGGGATGATGATCGGAACGGATTCACATACGCCCAATGCGGGTGGATTAGGAATGATCGCCATTGGCGTGGGAGGAGCAGATGCTGTGGACGTCATGGCCGGACTCGCCTGGGAACTAAAAATGCCAAAACTGATCGGAATTAAACTCACCGGGCGCCTGAATGGCTGGGCATCTCCAAAAGACGTCATTTTAAAAGTAGCGGGCATCCTCACCGTGAAAGGAGGCACCGGCGCGATAGTAGAATATTTTGGTGAAGGAGCCGATAACCTCAGCGCGACCGGAAAAGCAACAATTTGTAATATGGGCGCTGAAATCGGAGCTACCTGTTCCCTATTTACATATGATGCGAAAATGTCGGCCTACCTCAAAGCCACTGAACGCGAAGAAGTAGCCCGCCTCGCAGATAAGATTATGGATTGCCTGCGGCCAGACGCTGAGGTATATGCCGATCCAGCCGCCTATTATGACCAACTGATAGAAATTAATCTGGATGAACTGGAACCTCATGTGAACGGACCTTTCACCCCGGACCTTGCTTGGCCCATTTCTAAATTTGCCGACGCTGTTAAGAATAACCAATGGCCCGAAAAACTGGAAGTGGCCCTGATTGGTTCCTGCACTAATTCATCGTATGAGGATATCAGCCGGTCCGCTTCGGTTGCGAAACAGGCAATTGAAAAAAACCTGGAAACCCGGGCAGAATTCACAATCACCCCCGGCAGCGAACTGGTGCGATTCACCATCGAGAAAGATGGTTTCCTGGATACGTTTGAAAAAATCGGAGGAGTCGTGCTGGCAAATGCCTGCGGTCCCTGTATCGGCCAGTGGGCACGTCATATTGATGATCCTAACCGGAAGAATTCCATAATTACTTCCTTTAACCGGAATTTTGCCAGACGCAACGATGGCCTCTCCTCCACCCATGCTTTTGTTGCATCTCCGGAAATCGTAACCGCTTTCGCCATTGCCGGTGACCTTACCTTTAATCCACTAAAAGATAAACTGAAGAATAGAAAAGGCGAAGAAGTTAAACTGGATGAACCCACCGGGTTTGAGTTGCCTCCCCGTGGATTTTCTGTTGATGATCCGGGATATATTCCCCCGGCCGAAGACGGGAGTAAACTGAAAGTGATCGTAAAACCGGATTCGCAAAGACTCGAGCTGCTCGAACCCTTTAATCCCTGGGAAGGAATTGACCTAAAAGGATTGCGCCTGCTCATCAAGGCGAAGGGCAAATGCACCACCGACCACATTTCTATGGCCGGCCCCTGGTTAAAATTCCGCGGACACCTGGATAATATTTCGAACAATATGCTTATCGGCGCCGTGAACTATTTCAACGAGAAAACCGATTCGGTCAAAAATCAACTTACCGGCGAATATGGACCGGTTCCTGCAACCGCCCGCGCCTACAAAGCAGCAGGCATCGGAAGTATCGTAGTGGGGGATGAGAATTATGGTGAAGGTTCATCCAGGGAACATGCTGCGATGGAGCCCCGCCACCTCGGTGTGCGAGCCATACTGGTCCGCTCCTTTGCACGCATACATGAAACCAACCTGAAAAAACAAGGCATGCTTGGATTGACTTTTGCCAATAAGGCTGACTACGATAAGGTTCTCGAAGATGATGTGATCGATATCGACGGACTAACCGATTTTTCACCGGGTCAGGCGCTTACGGTTGTCCTTCACCATCTACACGGGGAACCGGAAGAAATCCTGGTCAACCATACGTATAATGGATCGCAGATCGAGTGGTTCAAAGCCGGCGGCGCATTGAATGTAATCCGTGCTGAATTCGCAAAGTAAAAATGGCTACCGCCAATTCCTTTCCGCATAGATTCCGGTCGGAACCCGGTGTGAAATCCCTGGTCATCTTATGTATCCTGCTCATTGGCATCCGTTTCATTTTTACAGGTATCATAGGTCTAATGCCACAGGACGCCTACTATGATTTCTATGCGCAGCACCTGGATCTCTCTTACTATGATCATCCTCCGATGATCGCCTACCTCCTGCGGTTTTTTACCAGCCTGTTTGGCAAAAAGGTTTTCGTTCTTAAACTGGCCGATACCACCGTCACCCTGATGACCGTCATCGCATTTTTTTATTTGGCCAGGAAATTTCTGGGTCAGTACAAAGCCTGGGTGGCTATGGCTCTGTTGCTTTCCACCTTCATGATCAGCATCCTTTCCCTGATCTCCACGCCCGACGTCCCTTTGATGTTATGCTGGACACTCAGCCTGAATTTTTTGTATGAAGCCGTTCTGAATAAAAAAAATAGTTACTGGATCTGGGCAGGAATTTTTACAGGCCTCAGTTTTGATTCCAAGTATACCGCCCTGTTTTTAATCATCGGTCTTATCGGATTTTTGCTGATCGCCAGACCTTACCGGAAACAGCTCATTTCCCGCTGGTTTTTATTATACCTTATTTGCTTTGCCGTCACAATTTTACCGGTGGTCATCTGGAACGCCCGCAATGGATATGCGTCTTTTAAATTTCAGTCTGAAGGAAGGGTAAAGGAAGGTCTTCAAATAGACCCGGGTGGTTTTTTCGGCGTAGTGGGTCATCAGTCATTCATCCTGCTACCTTTCCTGTTTGTTTCCTTCATTTATTTTATTTACCGGTTATGCAGAAAATACGGGATCCGTTTTTCACGCATACCTGCCGCCCAGTTATTTCTCTTAAGTTTTTTTATTCCGCTTTTTCTTGGATTTTTTTCGATCTCTTTTTTATACTGGGTAAAATTAAACTGGATGATGCCTGCCTATATCACGGGTATTATCTGGATTGCCAGGTTCTGGAATAAAAAATGGATTCGTTACCAACTGATATTTTCTGTGGTCCTTCATCTCCTGCTCGCCATCGAAATTATATTCTATGTCGTGCCGGTCCGTTCGGACGACACCTGGTATGGCTGGTCGGCTTTTTCGGATAAAGTAGAAACCATACGCAAACAATATCCGGAAGCATTTATTTTTTCTTCTGACGACTACAAAACTTCGGCCGTACTTAATTTTTATCTGAACGAAATGGTCTACGCTAAAAATGTTGTTGGCGAGCGAGCCCTGCAGTTTGATTTTATCGGAACGGATCTCACTAAATTAAATGGCAGGGACGCCCTATTTATCGATTCCAATCCGCGGTTTTCTGATCTGAAAAATGAAAACGCAGCAATACCTTCTTTTTATTATTCTTATTTCGAAAACATCATTCCCCTGTCACCCATTCTTATTGAAAAAAATGGAAAGCCCGTCAGGAAGTTCTCGGTATTTCTCTGTAAAAATTACCATAATAAGCCCAAAGCGCAGGGCCTAAAGCCTAAAACTGGATTATTTGAGATGGCAAAGAGAGAAGGTGTCATATATAGACAATTGCGTTTTACATTTTGCGTTCTGTTTTAAATTTTAGGCCTTATGCTTTAGGCTTAAAACATATTATATTCGTTCTTGTATAAAATCAAATCCATTGAAACACCTGATTTATTTGCCTTTGCTTTTTATTATTCTTTCCTGCTCAAGCACTAAAAAAACTGTTTCTGCGAAGGAACACCAGCAGACGCTGCCCGAACTTCCACTTTCAGAACTGGATATTCCTATAAAAATTGCAGCTGCGCCCATCATGGCAAAAGCCGAAAAACTGGTTCCGGCAGAATTCACTTCCGAATCCTGGCCGGATTTTATACATCCATCCTGTGACTTCCGGTATAAATATCGTTTTATCAGGACGAGCCTGCAGGTGTCCTCCGTGAATAACCTGATTAGCATCCGGTTTGGAGGCAACTACCAGGTGAGCGGGAGCAAATGTTTGTGTACGGCCGGTATTCCGGTAACACCGTGGATTTCCGGCAATTGCGGTTTCACTCCGCAACCTTTGCGCAAAGTAAATATGGCACTTAGCACCAACCTCCAGTTCCTTCCCAGTTACCAGGTCCGTACAACCACTGCCATCAGCCAGATTCAACCGGTCGATAGATGTGAGGTGTCCATTTTTTCCAGTGATATCACCCAGCTCGTGATGGATAGCATCCGCTCCTCGCTGGCGACCTTTTCATCCGCTTTGGACCAGAGTATCGCCGGATTGAGTTTTGCAAAATTTGTCACACAGATAAAAGACAGTAGTTATCGTAAAATCGTCTTTGGAAAATATGGATATTTTTTGCTCAATCCGACCGGCTTCCGCATCGGACAGCTGAATTATTCAAAAGACAGTTTTTCGATTTCATTGGGCGTATCCTGCAAGCCCCAATTCAGTTCCGATCCGGCAAATCATATCCCGGTGCCCGCATCCCTGCCGGCATTATTACAAACAGAAAGCCGGAATGGTATCCGTCTTTATCTGAATATGAATTATGATTATGATTTTCTAACGAAAATCCTGCGTGACAGCCTGCACAACCGGGTTTTCGAAGTAAATGGCAGGACCATTGTTGTAAAAGACGCCGTCATCCGGGGTGTTGGCGACCAGCAGGTGGAAATGCGCATTGATTTTGCCGGAAGTAATCACGGAAGCATTTACCTGCGGGGAACACCGGTGCTGGATACGGCTAAACAAACCATGAGTCTGCCCGATATTCAATATTCGCTGGAGGGCGAGGACCTGGCCCTGAAAATTGCCCGCAGTTTGTTTAGAAATAAAATCCGAAAAACCATCCAGGGAAAAACTTATCTTGATATTTCGGCTTTTTTAATTACCAATAAATCAATGATCGATCAACAGTTGAACCGCGAATGGACAAAGGGAATTTATTCCACCGGATCTCTGAAAGAAGCTAAAATCATTGGTATGCTGGTCACCACGCAGAACATTCAGCTTCAGTTGTTTATAGCCGGCGAGCTAAAATTATTGGGCGGCAACCTTTAACATAAGATTTACGTAATTTAATAAGGATGAAGTGGTTGCGCTATTAACTTCACCTCTAAAAGGCCTTAAAACCATTGATAAACGGTAATCAACACATTAGCGCATTAATCGCAGGTTGCAGGCAAAATGACCGCGCCAGCCAGAAGGAATTGTATGAATTCCTGAAGGGATATGCGATGAAAATTTGTTATCGTTATCAACATAATCAATACCAGGTAGAAGAAATCGTAAATGAAGGATTCACAAAATTTTTTAAGAATATTCATCAGTTTGATGAGAACAGGCACGTTGAGATATCCATGGCGCTGAAAGGTTGGTTTAAACGTATCCTGGTAAACACCTGTATTGATTACTATCGCAAGAATTCCGCGTATCTCCACGGGCAAATGCTTTCTGAGGAAACAGAAAAAATAGCCGATCATGGGGAAACCGGACTCGATAAACTGTCGTATAAAGAGATCATCGAAGCCATCCGTTTGTTGTCTCCAGCTTATAGAACCGTGTTTAATCTGTTTGTGATTGAAGGGATGTCACACGAAGAAATTGGGAAACATTTGGGAATTTCCGTAGGTGCGTCCAAATCGAATTTATCCAAAGCGAGAGAAAATCTTCGGAAAATTTTGACAAAAAAAACTGATGTGAGAAAATATGTCGAACCTATCTGATAAAGAAATTGACCGGCTAAGCAGGGAAGCAGCGGATTCTTACGAACCCGACGAATCTTCCCTGACCTGGAGCAGGCTTGAGCAAAAGCTTATCCAGGAGATGCCTGAGCGACCGCCTGACGGCTTTCGTTTCGGCCGGATCAATCCCTATGTGTGGGGACCGGCTATTGTATTGATCGCAGGCGTTTCTTTTTTCTTCATAAAAAATATTATCTATAGCCAACATTCTACACGAACAGCCCAGACGGTAACCCAATCCATGCCTTCATCTGCGGCCGGCGAAAAACCGGCAAATGGCAATACGATTCAGACGGACAGTATTTCGTCCGCTAAGGATATTTCTGCAACTGAAAATAAAAAAACCACCTTACCGGAACAACCAGCCGGTCAGGGGCTTTCCGCTGATGCGCATGCAAAAACAAATTCTTCTCCGGGATCATCAGATAAAACAAATTCCGCAGCCGCGTTAAAAAATCAAAAGTCTGCATCTTCAGGTTCATCAGGTGAAACAACTGCCACTGCGGTATTAACAAAACCAAATTCTTTATCGGGTGGCTTAACCAATAAAGCGAATCCCATCGGCGGTCAAAATACTAACTCCGTTTCAAATTCAACAGCAGTCAATAAAAATTCCGGCAGAAAGGTTTCCGGATCAGAAGCGTTCATTCCCGCTTCGATGGCAGCTGGCAATTCATCAACCCATTCAAACGGAAAAGATGTTTCAAAAACAGATGTTGCCAATGACTCCTATATTTCAGACGGATTAAATGGAACGACCGGATCAGAAGGTAATTCGGGCGTGCGGAGGGAAGGAACAGGGGTTGGGTTGCCCATGCTTGCTTCTTCCGGCGCGGGTCTTTCTAAAATAACAGGAAATGATTCTCTTTTGAAACAGCATACCGCGATAAATGTACCTGTTCCCTATAAATCACTTCGTTTAAACCGCTCTTTAAATGTTGGATTTGCATTCGGACCGGATTATACTGACGCCGGAGGAATTACAAACGACCAGATCGGCAATAATATCGGTGTTACCGTTGGCTATTACCTGACCAACAAACTATCAGTAAATACCGGCATTTTCTATTCAAATAAATTTTTCTGGTCACCGGGTCATGGATCGGCCAGCCCCCAGGTGTCCAGTTTTATAGCAAACGGATATGCAAGAACAAATGCCGCCGCGCCACCTGTACAATATGTAAACGGGTCCACTAATTTGTATGAGCTTCCGCTTACACTCCGTTATGATTTTGCGAAAAATGACAAAACAAAGTTCTTCGTAAATGGCGGCCTGTCATCTTATTTCATTCTGAAACAAACCTATATTAATTTCTTCAACAGTTTAGGCAGGGCCCCGGCCAATAAAATAGTGGATCAGGAACAGATCAATTACTGGTTTGGAGTGGCCGATCTTTCATTCGGGCTTGAAACAGAAATCGGAAAAGGATTTTCTTTTCAGGCAGAACCATTTTTCAGATTACCTCTAAAAAATATGGGCCTTGAAAATTTGAAACTCAATAGTTATGGGTTCATGTTATCCTTCCGCTATACGCCCGTTTTAAGCAGGAAGAAGAAATAATAATCAGGCAGGACCGGAATGTTTATCAAACCACACCGGTTTAGCATTGTCCCAGGTTCCATTATAATTAATGAATACCTCCTCCCCTTTTTGTATTTCGCGGACTGTCCTGATCTGGATGGTGGATTCCCTGAAGTTCATTTCATATTCTGCATTTGACTTGTAGTCGTGATTATAAATGGATATATAACCCAATGCCAGGCAGCATTCCAATTCCTCTTTGCCCCATAAAAAAATATAGTCGTGCAGCAGGGTCTGATCCAGCAGCATCCTTTCTTCCGCCTGCATTACGATGACGGGTGAAATTTCAATAATCTTTCCCGCAGGCAAATAGTGCGAAGTAAAAACGCCCCGGCCCCGCCCGGGTGAATCCGCGATATATAATCCTGTTAAAATCATTCCGTGTTTTATCGGCAGCCAATACGTTAAGGAACATTTCCAAACGCAATTTATCAAGGGTTCGCTGTAAATTTGACGCATGACCGTAGAAACGGAAGATAATCCCCTCAAGTACCAGTTTTTGGAGAAACTCCAATCTGGTGATGCCCAGACCCTGCATATATTCCTGGATAAGCAGAATATCAGCGATGTGGCTGAGCTTATTTACGAATACCCGGAAAATGAAAATGAAATACTCGGAAACCTCAGCATCCACCGGGCCGTAAGCACTTTCAAGATCCTTGATTTCCCGACGCAGAAACGCATCATCCAGGAACTTTCCCCTTCCAAAACCGCAGAATTACTCAACGGGCTTCCTGCTGATGACCGGACCTCCTTCCTGGAAGACCTGCCCAGTGAGGTCGTTAAAGAGCTGATTAAAACCCTGAATCCGGAAGAACGAAAGATTACCCTTGCCTTGCTGGGTTATCCGGAAAGTAGTGTGGGGAGGCTCATGACCCCCGATTATATCGCCGTTCAAAAGGACTGGACCATCCGGCAGGTTATCCGTCATATCCGTGACGTGGGAAAGGACAGTGAAACCATTGATGTGATCTATGTAGTGGACGAAAAGGGCGTTTTTATAGATGATATTAAAATACGGGAAATCATCCTGGCGGATCCGGATAAGAAAATTGAGGACGTGATCGATAACCGGTTTATTTATCTGAATGTGGATGATGACCAGGAAACCGCCAACAACGCTTTTAAAATGAATAACCGCATGGCGCTGCCCGTGCTGGACAATAATAAAGTTCTGCTGGGTATCGTAACCATCGATGACGTACTCTGGGTGGCTACCGAAGAATTTACTGAAGACATTCAGAAAATAGGCGGTACCGAAGCCCTGGATCATCCTTACCTGGAAACGCCCTTCTTTCAACTGATCCGAAAAAGAGTGGGTTGGCTGATTATACTTTTTTTAAGTGAAATGCTGACGGCTACAGCAATGGCTTATTACAATGATGAACTGGGCAGATGGCTGATCCTGACGAATTTCATTCCCCTGATCATGTCCAGCGGCGGTAATAGCGGCTCCCAGGCCTCGACGCTGATCATCCAGGCCATGGCCCTGGGTGAAGTGACCATTTTGGACTGGTGGCGGGTTATGCGTCGGGAAATTCTATCCGGATTCATGTTGGGCGCCATTCTCGGCCTGATTGGTTTTATTCGAATCTTTGTTTGGCATCTGCTGATGGTTCGTGGCTTAATTAAAGATATTTACGGCCCACACTGGGACGCAGTAGGCCTGACCGTTAGTTTTTCTTTAATTGGAGTGGTACTTTGGGGAACCCTTGCGGGAAGCATGCTGCCAATCATATTAAAAAAACTGGGCGCCGATCCTGCCTCGTCCTCTGCACCTTTCGTGGCAACCCTGGTTGACGTTACCGGGCTCATTATTTATTTTACGGTTGCTACCTTTTTTATGAAAAATATCTTATTATAAACCGGAAATCAGGTAAACAAAATTGAGCGGAATAATTTTAAAAAATTCATTATGTGTGGGATAGTGGCATATATCGGTCCGCGGGAAGCTTACCCGGTTATCATGAAAGGACTAAAAAGACTGGAATACCGGGGATATGATAGTGCCGGAGTCGCTTTGCTTGATAAAAATGACTTACGCGTATATAAAAAACAGGGAAGGGTTGCCGTTCTTGAAGAAAGCATCATCGGAAAGGACCTTCACGCCCACGCAGGCATCGGCCATACCCGTTGGGCAACCCATGGTGAACCCAGCGACCGCAATGCCCATCCGCATCTTTCTGCCAGCGGCAGACTGGCCATGATTCATAACGGTATCATTGAAAATTATTCCCAGATAAAAACCGAGCTGACAAAAAAAGGGTATCATTTTAAAAGTGATACGGATACTGAAGTATTGCTCAATTTCATTGAAGACATCCAGGAAAACAATCAGTGCAGTCTGGAAGAAGCCCTGCGTATCGCACTGAAAAGGGTAACCGGCGCATACGTTATCGTGCTGCTGGACCGCGATCATCCGGAAACGATTATTGCTGCCAGAAAAGGAAGTCCCCTTGTGATCGGCATCGGTAAGGGTGAACATTTTCTGGCCTCCGATGCATCTCCCATCATCGAGTATACCAAAGAAGTCGTTTATGTAAATGATTATGAACTGGCGATTATCAAGTGCGACGAACTGATCTTAAAAAACCTGGGGAACGAAAAGATTACGCCCTTTGTGCAAAAACTGGATCTCGAACTGACAGCGATTGAAAAGGGCGGTTTTGATCATTTTATGCTCAAGGAAATTTTTGAACAGCCGGATACGATATTCGATTGTCTGAGGGGAAGACTGGATGCCGCCAAGGGGACCATCACTATGGCAGGTGTTCAGAATAACCTGGAAAAACTATGCCTGGCTAATAGAATTATCATGGTGGCCTGCGGCACCAGCTGGCATGCGGGATTGATCGCTGAATATATTTTTGAGGAAATATGCAGGATACCGGTGGAAGTGGAATACGCTTCCGAATTCAGATACCGCAATCCCGTCATTCATCCGGGTGATGTCATCTTCGCCATTTCCCAAAGCGGCGAAACAGCCGATACCATTGTAGCCATTGAAAAAGCTAAAGAACACGGCGCCTTTATTTTTGGTGTGGTAAACGTTGTGGGTTCTTCTATCGCCAGGATTTCCCATGCAGGAGCATATACACATGCAGGGCCGGAGATCGGTGTCGCCAGTACTAAGGCCTTTACGGCACAGGTCGCGGTGCTGATCATGATCGCTTTAAAAATTGCATTCGAAAAACAAACCATTTCTGAAGAGAGATATATTGCCCTGCTTACCGAATTGCAGGCCATTCCTGAAAAAGCAAAAGAACTGCTTCGTTCTTCAGATAAAATCCGCCAGCTGGCAGAAAAATATAAAGGAGTGAAGGATGCATTATACCTGGGACGAGGGAATAATTTCCCCGTGGCGCTGGAGGGTGCCCTTAAATTAAAAGAAATTTCTTACATCCATGCTGAAGGTTATCCCGCCGCAGAAATGAAACACGGGCCGATTGCCCTGGTGGATGATCAACTGCCCGTGGTTTTCTCAGCGCCCAAAAGTGCTTACCACCAAAAGCTCGTCAGTAATATCCAGGAAATTAAAGCCAGGAAAGGAAAAGTTATTGCTGTAATCAGTGAGGGCGATGAAGAAATTGCAAAAATGGCCGACGACGTTATGATCATTCCCTTAACAGATGAACTGATATCTCCCCTTCTCTCTGTAATTCCCCTGCAACTATTTGCATGTTTCCTGGGAATGGCAAAAGGATTGGATGTTGACAAGCCAAGAAACCTGGCAAAAAGTGTAACCGTAGAATAAACCGTATGAATCAGATTATAAAAACACCGCTTCGTAATCTCGGATATGATTTTATTCCCGCCGAGTTCCTTCCGGAAGGAAAAGACGAATACTATCTGCGGAACGAACAACATAAACCAACTGCAGCTTACCGGCACCTTAAGCTGGACGAAGTGGAAGAGCTCAAGCAAAACGGAAATAAATCCGACGACTGGAATTTCGTGATGGTAACCGACAGATTCCTACCCGAACTCATTCAGCATTGTAATTTCTATGGATTGGTGCGGATCGGAAAACTGGAGCCCTTTTATCTGGAATTTCATAATCTCCGGAGACCGGTCGGTTTGTATTACAGTACTATCATCAGTTGCGATATTGGAAATAATGTAGTGATTGATAACGTAAGTTACCTCTCGCACTATATCATCGGCAACGACGTGATCCTGATTAATGTAAATGAAATAGAAACTACGGATCATGCCAAATTCGGTAACGGGATCTTAAAAGACGGGGAACCGGAATCCATTCGGATCGAACTCGAAGTATGTAATGAAAACGGTGGACGTAGTATTATTCCTTTTGATGGAATGTTACCCGGAGATGCGTGGCTGTTCAGCAGGTTTCGCGACGATCGGATTCTCCAGGAAAAACTGCGGTATTTCAGTGATATGGAGTACGACAAGAGAAGAGGATATTATGGAACCATTGGCGATCGTACGGTAATCAAAAACTGTAAAATTGTAAAAGACGTAAAGATCGGAACAGACGCCTATCTGAAAGGAGCCAACAAATTGAAAAACCTGACCATTCATTCTTCTTCGGAATCAAAAACGCAGATCGGCGAAGGTTGTGAACTGGTAAACGGAATCATTGGATTTGGTTGCCGAATTTTCTATGGAGTAAAAGCAGTTCGTTTCATCCTGGCTTCCAACTCCCAATTGAAATACGGTGCCCGGCTCATCAACTCATATCTTGGAAGTAATTCTACTATTTCCTGTTGCGAAGTATTGAACTCCCTGATCTTTCCGGCGCACGAACAGCATCACAATAATTCTTTTTTATGCGCTTCCCTGCTCATGGGCCAAACCAATATGGCTGCTGGTGCTACCGTGGGTTCAAACCATAATTCAAGAGGCGCTGACGGTGAGTTAGTCGCCGGCCGCGGTTTCTGGCCGGGACTCTGTGTGAGCGTAAAACACAATTCAAGATTCGCATCATTTATTATAATGACCAAAGGAGATTATCCTGCAGAACTGGATATACCCCTGCCCTTTTCCCTGCTGAGCAATGATGTGTCAAACAACGAACTGGTCGTCATGCCCGCCTATTGGTTCATGCATAATATGTATGCGCTGGCCAGAAATGCCTGGAAATATGGTGACCGGGATAAACGGCTTGAAAAAACCCAATTGCTGGAATATGATTACCTGGCACCGGATAGCGTGCAGGAACTTGCTTCCGGCATCGAACAGCTTCAATTGATTGCGGCTAAATCCTGGTTGAGACATCTGTCACACGCGCATGCAAAAGAAGATCATGCAGGCCCCCCGGATTTATTTACAGATGAAGCTGGACTAAAAAAACAGGGCAAAGAACTCCTGGAGATGAAAGATCCGTCATTCAGTTCAATCCCCTTCCTGGCTGACGGGTTTGAAAATGGAACTCGAAAGGTTCGTATTCTTAAACTCATAAAAGCCTATGCGATTTACCGGGAATTAATCGTGCATTATGCCATAGAACAAATCCTGATCCACCTAAAATCCGGAAGTTTCAAAAGCCTGCATGCATTTCAGGAAATCCTGCCCGAAAACAAGGAACCGGAATCCTGGGTGAATGCCGGTGGGCAACTGATAAAAAAATCAGCCCTTGATAAAATACTGTCAGATATTCATGAGAACCGCATCGGGGGATGGGCCGATATCCACCGGTTCTATATTACACAATCCGCGAATTATGCTACAGATAAATTGAATCATGCCCTGGATATACTCTGGCTGGTACACGATATTTCCATAAAGAAAATAAATACTTCCCATTTCAAAGAACTGCTTCAGCAAAGTGAGGCTACGGCTGAATGGATCACCAAAGGGATTTTCAGTTCGAGAAAAAAAGACTATCTCAATCCATTCCGTAAAATGCTCTACGAGAACGAGGCAGAAATGGACCAGGTTATCGGCAGGCTTGATGATAACAGTTTCATAAAAAATCAGGACAAGGTTTTCGGGGAATATCAGTCCGTTGTTAACGACCTGATCCAAAAATGGAAACTTGGTTGATCTCTACTCTTTTTTAAAAATGAGTGAATAGGATTTTCCGTATGAATCCGTTGCATGGAATACATATATTCCGGCTGACAGGATTCCTGATTCAATCATTAAATAATTTTCTCCTTCATTGAGTTTTATAGTTCCCTTTTGAATGCATTGGCCGCTGATGGAAATGAATTCATATTTCCATAGGTCCGGATTTTCAGTCCGGATCATGAATCGGCCAGCCCCTGTTGAAATCCAGGCCAACCGGGTACTTCCGGCCGCCTTTCTAAAAAGAACCAGTTTACCCGGATATTCATTCCCGTATAAATCTATCATACGGATCCTGAAAAAATGATTTCCTCCTTTCAAGAAAAGAATATGGGTCCAGCTATAATTTCTTGTTTGGGCCTCGGCCTTGATCCGTGCAACGAAAACGGAGTGACCACCGGTTTCTTCACATATTTCAAAATGATCAGCCGTTTCAGGCCCTTCCATCACCCAGCTGAAAACCATTTCGTCAGAAACTTCTTTCACCTGCAAATCAAGGGTTGTCAGGGGCAACGGATTTTCAAGATTCAATACACTGGCCAATGTGTATTCGCCTGCCGCGAAATCTGTTTTCGCGCTTATCACGGAGCCCTGGATAAAATTTCCTGTTTTGCCTGTATGTCCCACGTCCTCCCATACAGCAGATTGAAATCCCGCAATGTTCAAAAAGTTGGGGTCCGTAACGCCCCCGCTCTGAACAGCAGCAAATGATAATTCAATTTTTGCCTGGTCGCTGTTGCCTCCCGCTGAATGAACTGTCCAGTATTCCAGTTTGGAAATATGGTCCAGCCCCTCGCCCAGCTGGGTACCCAGAGAATTCGGGTTTTCGCGGAAGTATTCAACCGTATAATTTCCGCTGGCACCTTTTAGTTCAAGCCAGCGGAGATTACCATCTTTGCCAACCGGAAACAGAAAATGATCCTCCTCATTCAGACCTCGTTTACTCATCGGTCCGTCAATATAGATCCCCGATAGCCGGGAACTGTCCATATTTATTTCACATCCTGTGTCGAGGAGCAACATGGCAGTTGTTGAACTCGTAATGGCTCCCTGGTTTAATTCCAGTTTCCATGGAAGAATCAGTGGAATCCGGAGCGTTGCACCCGCCATATTATTCATCCTGAAGCCGACCCGGTTCTGGATCCTGCCGGCCATAGTAATCTCCTGCGGTTTTTCGCCATTTAATTCGAGAAATGGATTCCCGTTGGCTGTTTCTGTGATACTCCCCGCAGCCAATTGATACAGATTCCCTTTCACCCGGATCACGGTATTATCTCCGGTGCCGCTCGCCAGGTTCATCTGGCCCCCCTCCTGTATGAAATCTCCTTCCACCTGGACATTACCATTTGCGCCACTGAGATCCATGCTCATACTCACATTGGCGCCTATGCGCAGATTCCCGCGAATCGTAACCGGATTTGCTCCGGCACAGGTATAATTCACCATGGATCCAAAGGAATCAGCATGAAGTTCCAGGCTGCCGTAAATTCTGTTGCTGACGGAAATCGTGTAAGATGCTTTGGGCACGTCAAAATCGAACACGCCCTGTTCGGTCCCCGGGGCCGTTGAAAGAAATTTCAGAATACTGTTGGCATGAGACGCCCGGGTCTGATGAATGTACCGGCCGCCATCATGGATGATCAGGGAATCCGCTATCTGCAGGGATTCACCGGAGGAAAGGCCGGAGGCATTCCTGAAAACAGCACCGGCATTGAGTTCAATGCCATAACCAGGACCCGTAACCGTAAATGCATTTGTGATTTTATTCGTGGAGGGCAGTACCAATTCGATATTCCGGCCCGGAGACGGATTGATCCGCAGGGTCCTGAGTACAACGGAGGTGTCGGGCAGGATGACTTTGTAGGAAACAGGGAGATCCCCGTTGTCGAGTATTACATCGTCTGACGACTGAGGTAAACTGGCACCGGACCAGTTCAGCGGGTCGGACCAGTTTTCGTCGCCCCCAAAACCAGTCCAGGTCTTGGTTTCAGCCATCAGGGCCGCAGGATACAAAAGGATAAAAATTAGCAACCGGCAAATGGTAATATGATGTTTTCGAAAACACATCATGCAAAATAGAAGACTCAACCGACGAAGTCAATACAACGTTGTGGTAGGGTAAAAAAAATCCTCCCCGCTTTTTGCGGAGAGGATTCAATGCAGATATTCAATTATTTCTTCACAGCTTTTTTAGCACTATCTACAACGGCATTTATTTTTGCTTTTGCCGTATCTGCAACTGCTTTCACTGTTGAATCAACTTTTAATGCCATCGTATCAACCGCTTTTTTTGCGCTGTCACCAAACGATGAAGCAGCAGAATCGGTTTTTGCGGCATCACTGCTACCCCCGCCACAGGAGGTCAATGCTGCAGCAATAACGAGAACAGTCAGAATTTTTTTCATTTTGGTTATTTTATTAGCCCGCGAAGCTATGTTTTTTCCGTTGATTATCCCAGATCTTTTGCCTTTCCCCGGTGTCATCCGTTATTTTTTCCTGAAATAAATCCGTATGGGCACCCCTTCCAGTGGAAAGCTTTTCCGCATCTGGTTTTCCAGATAATTTCTATAAGGCTGTTTGATATCATCCGGATAATTACTGAAGAATGCAAAGGACGGGACCGGGGTCGGCAGCTGGGAAACGTATTTTATCTTGATGGCATTGCCACGTACAACGGGCGCATGATAATTTTCGACAGCTTTCAACATTACGTCATTGAGCTTTGACGTCGGAATTTTTCTGCTCCTGTTTTCAAATACTTCCAGCGCGGTTTCAATCACTTTAAAAATGCGGGTTTTTTCTGTAGCCGATATGAATATTATCGGGAGATCGGTAAAGGGGGCAAACCGTTCTTTTAGTTTGTCTGCATAATCCTTTGAAGTATTTGTCTCCTTATCCACCAGGTCCCACTTATTTACTGCGATGACCAGACCCTTTCCTTTCTTTACCGCCAGACTGAAAATATTCAGGTCCTGTGCCGTCAGACCCTTTTCAGCATCCAGCAAAAGCAGACAAACATCCGCTTCATCCATGGCCTTGATGGCGCGGATCACGGAATAAAATTCAAGATCCTCATGAACCTTGGTCTTTCTCCGGATCCCGGCCGTATCAATCAGCACAAATTCCTTATGAAATAAATTATAATGGGTGTGAATACTGTCGCGCGTCGTGCCTGCGATTTCACTCACGATTGTTCTTTCGCTGCCCACCAGCGCATTGAGCAGGGAGGATTTGCCTACATTGGGCTGGCCGATGATGGCGAATTTTGGAAGAGACGGCTCAGTTTCTTCTCCTGCAGGCTGGGCCGGAATGAGATCTGCAATCGCATCCAGTAATTCTCCGGTGCCGCTTCCGCTCATGGAAGAAATAAAAAAAATATTGTCGAACCCGAGACTATAAAATTCAGCCGCTTCCAGCAGGCGGTCGCTGTTGTCAACCTTGTTCACCACCAGGAAAACGGGTTTAACTGAACGGCGCAGCAGATCAGCCATGGATTCATCCAGGGCCGTGATACCGGTAGCCGTGTCAGTCATAAAGATGATGGCGTTGGCTTCTTCCACCGCGATCAAAACCTGTTTCTTAATCTCCTGTTCGAATATGTCCTCACTTTCCGGAACGAATCCTCCCGTGTCAATCACGTTAAAGGTTTTTCCGTTCCAGTCCGCCACACCGTACTGCCTGTCGCGCGTGACACCGCTCTGATCGTCCACAATCGCTTTACGCTGCTCGAGCAGGCGGTTGAATAAAGTGCTCTTCCCCACATTCGGTCTTCCTGTGATCGCTACCGTAAATCCGGACATGTATAAAAAATATTAAGATGCAAATTAGTAACCATACTCCCTCAACTGCCATTCATTGTCGCGCCATTTGGGACGAACCTTCACAAAAAGTTCCAGAAACACTTTTCTTCCGATAAATGCTTCGATTTCTTTTCGGGCGTCCGTTCCGAGTTGCCGGATCATTTTTCCGCCTTCTCCAAGTAAAATGCCTTTCTGCGTTTCCCTTTGCACAATGATATCGGCCTGTATTTTCGTCAGCGTATCTTTTTCTTTGTATTCCTGCACCAGCACGGCCGTGTGATATGGAATTTCATCTTCATACATGCTGAAGATCTTTTCCCGGATCATTTCACCTACAAAAAACTTGACCGGCCGGTCCGTCATCTCATCCCCGTCAAAAAAAGCCTCCCCTTCCGGCAATAGCGCGATGATGCGTTTAAATAAAATATCCGTGTTTATTTTTTTAAGGGCCGAAATGGCGAGCACACCAGTTGAATATTTTTTCCCGTTAAAAAATGCGGTCGCTGCCGCAATTTCCGTCTCAGTTAAACGCTCGCATTTATTGATCAGCACAAGACCCGGTACTTTGAGGTGCAACCGGGAAAAAATCTGGTCATTCTCTTCCAGGTTGTCTTTCCCGTCCACCAGCAGAAGGGCCAGATCGGTATCCGCAACAGCCTGCTTCACGGAATCCATCATTTTTTCGTGCAGTTTATACCTCGGATCGATGATGCCGGGTGTATCCGAAAGGATCATCTGGTATTCGGGGGCCGTCAGAATCCCCTTGATTCGGTGACGGGTCGTCTGGACCTTATGAGAAACAATAGCCAGCTTTTCGCCCATGAGGGCGTTTAACAAGGTGCTTTTCCCCGCATTGGGTTTTCCAAACAGATTGACAAATCCTGATTTCATAAAACGGCTGCAAAGGTAACCATTCGCCAGCCATATGAAGGTCAATATGGCCACCCTTTTGCAGCTCATTAAAGAATTTCAGGCACTTATCATTGAATTTCAAACAAATTTCCTAATTTCGTTGTTTAAACATTAAATATTTATATATGGCAACCACCAAATGGGTCCTTGACCCCACACACGCGGAAATTCAATTTAAGGTGCGCCACCTGATGATCACAAACGTGACCGGTGCGTTCGGAAAATTCGATGCTTCCATTGAAATGACAGACGATAATTTCGAGAAATCTAAAATCAGGTTTTCAGCTGAAGTGGATTCAATAACCACCAACAACGAACAGCGCGACGGACACCTGAAAAGTGCAGATTTTTTTGAAAGTTCTAAATTTCCTGAGTTGACTTTTGTAAGTACAAATATTGAAAAGGTTTCAGGAGATGACTATGTCGTATTTGGAGACCTCACCTTTCACGGGGTAACAAAAAATATTAAACTGAATGTTGAACACGGTGGCGTGATCAAGGATCCATGGGGTAACACAAGAACCGGATTTACCGTTGAGGGTAAAATAAATCGCAAAGATTATGGTCTTGCATGGAACGTGGCTACTGAAGCAGGGGGGGTGGTACTAGGAGAAGATGTAAAACTTCACGCAAGTGTTGAATTTGTAAAACAAGTATAATAGATTTATTCACGGGGACCAGATATATTTGGCCCCATGAAAATGATCCTGGGTTTATTATTCGCCGGATCCGTATTTTTTTGCGATGCACAGAAAAATACAGATCCGGTTGTTTTTGGCAATAGCATTAAATCAGAAGATTGTCAGAAATATCTTTACCATATTGCCGGGCCTGCTTTCGAAGGAAGAGAAACCGCTACACCCGGTCAGCGCCTGGCCGCTTCTTATATCGAGGACTATTTCAAGACCCTCGGCCTGAAACCCGGAAACAAAGACAGCTTTCAGCAGGCCTATCCTGTATATCAGGATAGCCTTCTTTCAACAGCCGTCCATTTGAACGGCGAATCCTTTGAACTCAATAAGGATTTTGATATCCACCTTTCGAATGCATATTCTGTTTCATTTGGAGTATCTGAAATTGTTTTTGCCGGTTACGGAATATCAGATTCTCTTCAGGATGATTATAAAGGTTTGCAGGTACAAGGCAAGATCGTGCTGGTGTTCAACGGCTATCCCCCGGCTTTGCTCCAGTCCCTGATCAACAGGAAATCTTTCAATGCTTATGCCAAACAGGATGCTGCCCAGCAACATGGTGCAGCGGCCCTATTCATCATCCAGGAAGATTTCCCCCGCAAAGGCGTACCCGATTTGGGCAAAATGTACCGGAAATATTTTATTCCAAAAATCCGCCCGGTCAGTTTTTATATTTCAGAAAGAATGGCCCGCACGATAATGGGTCCGGATTATGATCGGGCAAAAACCGGACTGCCGGAATCCAAAACATACAGCATGGATGTCTGGCTTTCCATTCAGAAACAAACCAAAATGATGCAAAGCACCAATGTGCTGGGCTATCTGGAGGGCAGTGATCTCAGGGACCAGCTGCTCGTCATTTCCGCTCATTACGATCATCTTGGGAAAAAAGACTCCGTTATATATTATGGTGCAGACGATGATGGATCCGGAACCGTCAGCCTGTTTGAATTGGCCGCTGCATTTTCAAAAGCAAAAGCCGCAGGCAAAGGGCCCCGACGCAGTATTCTTTTCCTGGCCAATTCCGGAGAAGAAAAAGGACTCTGGGGATCTGAGTATTATACGGAACATCCTGTTTATCCATTGGATAAAACCACGGCGGATCTCAATATCGATATGATTGGCAGAAGGGACCCGGCAAGGAAACAGGGAGACTCGAATAACTATGTGTATATCGTCGGTGACGACAAACTCAGTACGGACCTGCGGCTGATCAGTATGGAGATGAATAAAAAATATGCGGGTCTCGAACTGGATTATAAATTTAATGACCCCAGAGACCCGCTCAGGATCTTCTCCCGCAGCGATCATTACAATTTTGCCCGAAGGGGCGTGCCCATTATATTTTATTTCGACGGGGTTCATGCAGATTATCACCAGCCTTCCGACACACCGGATAAAATAAATTATGACCTGCTGGTAAAACGGGCGAAACTGATATTTTACACCGCCTGGGAAATGGCCAACCGGAATAATATGCTGAAGAGGGACCTTCCTGCGGTTACAGGTGAACGTTAGTCCCGGGTAAAATAAAAAGCCTGGTAAACACGCTGTTCACCGGGCTCGTTATTGTAAAAATGAATTAGTCTTTTACTGTGGGTGTGGGAGCAGGTTTGGGTGGCTCATTCATGCCATTTTCAAATTCCTGTTTCACATTATTTTTTGCATCATTGAATTCACGCATTCCCTTACCGAGTCCCTTCATGAATTCGGGAATCTTTTTTCCTCCAAATAATACAAGCACAGCAATAACGATCAGAATCCATTCGCTGCCTCCAGGCATGGATAATAAAAACAGATGATTTGTCATGATTAAATCCGGTTTGAACCCTAAAATTACCCTTTAATCGTCACCTGCACAAATCCGGGCTTTTAAGGCTTACCGGTCAGACATGGACGCCGCCATGTATTCCGGGATCCCGTCATTTCCTGGCTTTTGAATTTTATCTCCGGCCTGGAATCCAATCACCGGTTTCTAACGTATTTCCCACCGAATGGTCAAATGAGCTCCTGGAAAGCAGACAGAATAAAGCAGAAGACTATGTATATCAGGGTACTGTGTACCCGACCTTATCGCCATTAAACCTCCATCCGGATTCAAAGGCCGGCCATGCGCCGGCCTTTTTTTGCGTAACGAACGGTTCTCCGATATCGACGACCCATTTTCACGGGCCAATTATCAGATAATTATCAGTAATTTACCTGAAACGATTGTTCACCTAAATTTGGCCGGAATGAAAAAAGTATCTGATATTTTTCTTCATAAAGAAAGAAAAATTACCGCTGTCCCACCTGCGACTTCAGTTTTGGAAGCCCTTCGAATTATGTCGTTCCAGAATATCGGTTCTGTTATGGTCATGGAAAACCAGGTCTATCTGGGTATCATGACCGAAAGGGACTATTCCCGGAAAGTGATTTTGAAAGGGAAATCTTCCACCGATACACCGGTTTCAGAAATTATGTCGAACGACCTGCCCGCAGTCAACCTGCACGATAGTATTGAACACTGTATGCAATTAATGGCAGACAAAAACATCCGTTATCTTCCGGTGTTTGAGCAGGAAAAAATCTATGGTGTCATTTCTATTCACGACCTGATCCGGGAAACCATCCAGCACCAGCAGGAGACTATCTCCCAATTAAAAGATTACCTACACGCCAGCATGTAAAAAAAAATAAGACTTCGTTCCAGCCAAGCCGGGTCGAAGTCTTTATTTTATAAATCCGCTCAGGCAGATCAAGAAACAGGATCCGGACACTTTTCTTCTTCTTCATTTCGGACTGATCATATTGTCGTATGAGTAACCCAATCGGCGAATCCCTGTTTCGAGCTTTGTTATTATTATATATACTAAGGATCGTACCAGTTTTTTTTGCCTCAGGATTCCCCGATATGACACGGATATTAATTTGAATTGAGGAATTTAAGAAACAAGTGTGGAAGTATTTAGTCTCGCCATCAATAAGCGCAGCTCCTCCTCTTCCGCCACTATCCTTTGGGGCCTTCCTTCTACCAGGCTCCACGTAATCAGGCGGATAAACCCGTCCATGATTTCAATACCCGTAATGGTGCCGTCGTCAAAACAACAACATCCGGAATTAAAATACGTGGGTTTCATTTTTTCGAAAGATTGATTTACAAAATCGTATTCACGTTTGCGGCGCGGAATCTCCGCTTCGATTTTTTGAAGGGCATCCGCATCATTTACCGTGCGCGCTTTTTCCAGGCGCTGGTAAAGTCTTTCAAGGTGTGTCAGTGAATTAAAAACCGGTTGATGGGTATGACCGGTAACAAGCAATATATTTTTCTGGGCCGCGCTCCAGTCGTACATATACATATTGTGAAGCGTTTTCAAATTATCGTTCGCGGACGGGCTGTTGGTATTGATCTCCAGTAAATTCTGGAGCGGTCCCCAGACATAACTTACGAACCATTTGCTGAACGCATTGCCGTCGCTTTGTTTATCCCCCTGATGGCCATGGGTGCAGAAGATATCGAGAAAGGATTCAGAAGAAAAGTCAACCCTTACCAGTACACCGGTAAATATCGGGATGGTTTCACCATAAATTTTTTTCAGCCATACGGAAGCCAGTGGATCGTTATCCCAAAAAAGGTCATGGTTCCCAAAAACCTTGCAATAGGCATTCCGCTGTATAAAAAGTTTCTCGCTGTCATAGACCGCTCCATTGTATTTTGCAATGCCGAACATAGTATTTTCCCAGAGCTCTTCACAGTCTCCCAGATTGACGTAAAAAAAATTTTCAGTATTGTAGTACGCCAGCGCCGCGAGATAGCTTTTTTCACAAACACCAAAATCATCGGAACCGTTTCTTGTGCCCCGATGCTGGTCGCTCAGAATAATAAGCCGCTGACCGGCGCTATTCAGATTGAGTCTCAGAAGTTTTTTACTCTTCGGTTTGCCGGCTTCTTCATATAATTCCGTAAGTGCTTTCAATACAGCGCCCTTATCCGGGGCAGAAGAAACTTTTTCCGCAAGCCAGGTCACTGGCCTTTTCAGCACAAATCGGAGCGTTTTCCGCAAAAAACGAATAAGACCGGAAAAAATCATAACAACTGATTTATCTGTTGAAGACGCGGATCTCGCCATTATTGAAACCCAGCACCAGTTTGCTGGCGATCTGAATGAATAATCCATTGTCCACCACGCCGGTAATGGCATTAACGGATTCATGAAGTGCCGGCGGATCTTCTATTTCTTCGAACGCGCAGTCTACGATATAATTGCCGTTATCCGTGAGGTAGGGTTCGGTTCCATTCATTCTGCGTTTCGCTTCACATCCCAGCAGCTGTAGTTTTTCAAATGTCCGTTCCCATCCAAAATGAACGACTTCCACCGGTAGCGGGAACCTGCCCAGGGTCTTAACCCATTTGGATTCGTCGGCTACCACAATCATTTGTTTACTATTGGTAGCGACGATCTTTTCCCTTAACAGTGCACCTCCTCCACCTTTGATGAGCTGCAACTGCCCGTCCACTTCGTCAGCCCCGTCAATCGTTATATCAATCGATTTGATTTTAGAAAAATCCAGAATGGGTATGCCCAGGGTGCGAGCCTGCTCCTCTGACCGGATCGAAGTAGCGATGGCCTTGACTTTCCAGCCCTCCTTTTTTACTTTTTCTCCAATTTTTTCTATTACCCAATAAGCCGTGGACCCTGTTCCAAGACCAATGGTCATACCGCTTTCCAGGAATGAAACCGCTTTTTCTGCAGCGAGTTGTTTGGCATTCATAAAGCAGGTTTTAACTTTCTGGATTAACTTTTTCCCGGATCAGCACCAGGTCTGAAATATCCATCGTAATGGGAATCATACCTACCTGTACAACCGCTTTTTTCCCCCTTAACTCACGGACTGTTCCGAGCTGGTGGCTCTTTTTCATCCTTACGGAAGAACCCGCCTGTATATCTCCTTCTACTTCCAAATATTTCGCGTCGAATTTCTTTTTTACTTTTTCAGCCACCGGTCTTTCTTTCTGATTGAAAAGAAGTGCCTGCAATTGCTTAATAACGTCCTCCTTGTTTTCTGCCTTTCGCCAGTCGAATATAATCTGTTTCAGCTTTCTTTCCATTTCCTTCAGATAAGCATAACGATCGGATGAAATTTTATTTTGTTCCTGTAGGATCTGTAATTGCTGTTGATGTTTTTCCTTGTGCAAGGTTTTTTCGAGATCTGTTTTCAGTTTAGCATTTTCTTTTAGCATCTGCTGCAGTTCCCTGTCTTTTTCTTCCAGGTTGCGCAGGTCCTGTTCGGTCCGGTTGAGCAGTTTGTCCAGCCTGAAATGTTCTTCATCCACCAGTTTGCGGGCGTTACGGATCAGGTCCGGATGCAGGCCGATCCGTTCGGCAATGGAAAATGTATAAGAGCTACCCGGTTTGCCGATGATCAACTGGTAAAGGGGTTGCAGGCTTTTCTCATCAAAAGCCATGGCACCGTTTACGATACCGGGTGTTTTATTGGCCATCACTTTAAGGTTCAGATAATGCGTGGTCACAATTCCAAACGCGTGTTTTTTTACGAGCTCCAGCAGGATAACTTCCGCAAAAGCCCCCCCGAGGTTAGGATCGCTGCCGCTTCCCAGTTCATCAACAAAAAATAAGGTGCGCCCATTGGACTGCTCCATAAAATATTTCATATTTATCAGGTGCGAACTGTAGGTGCTCAGTTCAAATTCCAGGCTCTGGGTGTCCCCGATATGGATCATGATCTGTTTAAAAATGCCCAGGGTGGAATCCGGATGCACCGGTATCAACAGGCCGGCCTGCACCATAAGTTGTAACAGGCCAACGGTTTTCATCGTAACCGTTTTGCCGCCTGCATTGGGACCGGAAATAACGAGGATCCGGTTTTGGTCGTCCAGTTTGATATTGACCGGAACTGTAGGTTTCTGGGATTTCTGGTGATATAGAAATAATAAGGGATGATAAGCCCGGATCAGGTGAATATGTGATCCGTCTTGCAGATTCGGATGAATTCCTTGAATATCAATGGCCAGTTTCGCCTTTCCATGAATGAAATCATATTCTCCCACGATATCATGGTAAGCACTTAACAATGGAGCGTATACGGAAAGTCTGGTGGTCAGTTCCCGAAGGATCCGGTTTATTTCCCTGCTTTCGGCGTGCTCCAAAGAAAAAATTTCATTGTTGAGCCCGATCGTTTCTTCCGGTTCAATAAAAGAGGTTTTGCGACTGTCGCTTTCTCCATGAAGGATACCCTTTACCTGTCTTTTATGTTCTGCAAAAAGAGCAACTACACGACGACCATTCAGAAAGGCTTCTTCCGTTTCAGCGACAAATCCGGCTTTGTTTAATTTGGCAACGATCCGGTCGAATAAACGCCTGAGTTCATTCCGCTTTTTGTATACAGACATCCGGATGCTGGCCAATTCGGGAGACGCCTTATCCCGCACCTGTCCATTTTCTTCGAGAATTTCATCAATGGACTGGATGATGGCTTTCTCATAATAACAGTCTTTTATAACTGAAGCGAGGCCGGTATAAGCCAGCCGTCGTTCACGGTCGAACCAGTGAAAGATCTGACGGAGGGCGTCTGCCAGCTTACGGATCTGGAGGAACTGGTCTCCGCCCAGCACGGCACCCGGCAGGCCGAGCAGTTTGATTTCGCGGGAGAGCTGGAGACCGTCTTCATTTGGAAAGTACTGACCCTGCTCCAGTAAACTTTTGAATTCGCTGGTTCTCTGAAGCTCAACCTGGATCAATTCCAGGCGGGTATGAATGCGAAGGGTCGATGCCTTCTCCTTTGCATAGGCGGACCTGCATTTTTCAGCGAGTAAGTCCCTGATTTTATCAAATTCAAGCTGCCCCAGTGCGGATTCGGGGAAATATCGTATCATTCAAATCAAAGTTAGTTAACGAACATTTAAAAGCCTTCAATTGTCATATATCTTGCAATCCGGCCGGAACACCCTGCCGTATATTGCTTAAGTAAAAAGAATGAAAATCATTATGTTATTAGCTCTCTTATGTAGCGCAATTTCGCTGGTTTCCTGTAATTCATCATCATCACAACATATAGCCATGACTGAAGAAATAATACCCGCAGGATTAAAAACAGATACCGCCACCTTTGGAACCGGATGTTTCTGGTGCACCGAAGCCGTTTTCCAGGAATTAAAAGGTGTTTTAAAAGTGACTTCTGGTTATTCCGGTGGAACGGTCAAAAATCCTTCTTACGAAGATGTTTGTTCCGGTATGACCGGCCATGCAGAATGTCTGCAGATCATATACGATCCCAAAGTGATCAGTTTTGATGAATTACTGGAAGTGTTCTGGGAAGCCCATGACCCGACTACGCTGAATCGCCAGGGAAATGACGTTGGGACCCAGTATCGAAGTGTGATTTTTTATCACGATGCCGAACAAAAGAGGAAAGCCGAAGATTACAAATTCAAACTGGACAAGAGCGGTGCGTATAACAATCCGATCGTAACAGAGATTACGCCGTTTTCTCATTTTTATTCGGCGGAAAATTATCACCAGGATTATTACCGTCTCCATGGGTCACAGCCCTATTGCTCTTTCGTGATCCGTCCCAAAGTAGAAAAATTTGAAAAAGTATTTAAGAATAAATTAAAAGCCACCGCACAGCCTTAGGCAAGTATGGGAGTATGGGAGTATGGGAGTATGGGAATATGATTTTCCACATTCCCATTACAGATAAAGCGTAATTTGAATTACAGGAAGCCGGGTAATTTATAATCGGACAGAACTAATCTTCTTAACGATTGAAAATTGGTTTTATGGCTTAAATTCGTCAAAATTTTCAATCCATGAATCTGCACGAATACCAGGCCAAGGAACTGCTAAAAAAATATGGCGTACCCGTTCAGGAAGGCATTCCCGTCGACACTGCCAATGCGGCGGAGGAAGCTTATAAACAGATCAAAGTGAATACCGGCAATTCATTCGCAGTGGTCAAGGCCCAGATTCATGCTGGCGGCCGGGGGAAAGGAACGATCAAGGGAACCGAACAACGCGGCGTGGCCGTCGCCAAGAATGCCGAAGACGTTCGCAATTTTTCATCCAATATGCTGGGCGGAACCCTGGTAACCATACAAACCGGTGAAGCGGGAAGAGTCGTTCATAAAATTCTCGTCGCTCAGGATGTTTACTATCCGGGAGCAAATCCGACAAAAGAATTTTATCTCTCCATCCTGCTGGACCGCTCAAAGGGTCAGAATGTATTCATGTACAGCACCGAGGGTGGCATGGATATCGAAGAAGTTGCACATAAGACGCCTGAAAAAATATTCAAGGAATGGGTATTTCCGGGATCTGCCCTGCAGGCATTCCAGGCAAGAAAAATTGCATTTAATCTCGGGCTTAGTGGCGAAGCTTTTAAAAACTGCGTGAAATTCGTCACTAGTCTGTATAACGCCTATGTGGGTCTGGATTGCAGCATGCTCGAAATCAACCCTCTTTTTAAAACCAGTGATGAGAAGATCATCGCAGTAGATTGCAAGATGAATCTGGATGATAATTCACTGATGCGGCACCCGGACCTGGAAGGGATGCGTGATATTGGCGAAGAAGATCCGACTGAAGTGGAAGCCGGCAAATACAATCTGAATTTTGTCAAGCTCGACGGTAATGTGGGATGTATGGTGAATGGAGCCGGACTGGCCATGGCTACCATGGACATGATCAAACTCAGCGGTGGAGAACCGGCAAATTTCCTGGATGTGGGTGGAAGCGCCAATGCACAAACTGTGGAAGCCGGCTTTCGAATCATCTTAAAAGATCCAAAAGTAAAAGCCATTCTTATTAATATTTTCGGAGGTATCGTGCGTTGCGACCGTGTGGCGCAGGGTGTAATTGACGCTTATCATTCTATCGGTTCCATCCGTGTACCGATCATCGTGCGTTTGCAGGGAACCAATGCCATAGAGGCAAAAAAACTGATCGAAGACAGTGGTTTGAAAGTACAATCTGCGATTTTACTCAGCGAAGCAGCAGCCCTGGTGAATAAAGCGGTTGCCTGATCAATCGCGAGCTATGCCTTCCGGAAGCTTTTTACCCAACACATCCACTTTTACGTGTGCGAGGCCGTAGCCGGTATATTTCAATTTCCTCGCAGCCGCTTTACTGAGGTCTATCAGCCGTTTATTATTTTTGTGCATGCGATCGGTTATTCGCAAAATCACAAACAGGTTATTGCGCGTATTCGTCACGCGCACCCAATGATTCAGAGGAAGAATATTACTGGCGCCTGATAATTTCTTCTGACTGAATATCTCTCCATTGGCTGTTTTTCTTCCTTCAAATTTGTTCGCATAAAAACTCGCTGTACCATAATGAATCTTATCCTGGCTAACTGTTCTTTTTGATTTTTTTGATTTATGATGTGTGTCCGGACTGGAGTGGGTTCCGGTCTTTTCCTGCGCCCTTAGCACGAGCGTGCAGCAAAAGAATAGCAGGAGGATGAGGGATTTTTTCATGATGGACTTTTACGCTTGACACCTAACGCTTAACGCTTAACGCAGTTTATTATTAAAAAGGTATACATTCCTCTTATAATATCGCGAATCCCAATAGTAATTCGTTCCCCAAAAGTATGCGGACTGAAAAAAGCTTTAGGCTTTACCCGCCTTCGCTAAAGCCTCAGCGGGCAAGGAGCATTGGGCTTTCGGCTTAAAAGACGCTTTTATTCGCAAAATATTTCCCGATCAGGTTTCTGTCCTCATCATAAATATCTTCATAAAAGATGATTTTACTGTCTTTTCCTTCACAGGTGTAGTACCGGATAAACAGGGGAAGTTTGTGAAACCCGGTGACCACGTGCTTTTCAGCCCGGGTTATGTATGCTTTGAGGGTATCCGGCGGATATCGGAGACTATCGTTACGGACCAGGTAATTAGCCAGCTTGACCCACTCTTTTACCCGCACACAGCCATGACTGATGGCCCGGTATGAATTGCCGAATCTCCAGCGCACATTGGTATCATGGAGGTACACGCTATACTTGTTCCTGAAATTAAATTTTATTACTCCCAGCGAATTATCATCCCCTTCCCGTTGTTTTAGCTGATAGGGAAAATGCGTTTTGTTTAGTCTCCACCAGTTGATCTTGTGCGGATCCAAAACACTATCGTTGTCGTCAACCACCATGAGATTTTCTTTAGCCAGAAAATTAGAATCCTTGCGGATTTTGGGCAGCATCTCCTTAAAAATAATGCTGAAAGGCACTGTCCATTGCGGCATGGTAATAAAATTTGAAATCTCACTCGTCAGCACCGGAGAACGGGTCAGCGGCCCTCCCACAATGATTTTTGAGGAAAAAACAACAGTATCATGATCAATGACGCGCAGGTTGTAACCGGGAAGATTTACCCAGACATAGGTTGCCGGCAGAGAATCCGGCAGCTGTTTATAACGGTCAAGGGTAACCGCTATTCGTTTGAATTTTTCCAGATCCGTATTGTTTAGCCTGTCTACCAGGGAATTTGAAGTCATTCCGGTGACTTTAAATTCATATTTCTTCTGGAATCGGATGATCGCAGACCGGAATTTTCCCGGACCCATCGGCGGTACCGTATCGGACAGATTTCCGGTTTCCACCAGGCGTTTCTGTAATAAATGAAAAAAACTGACCGAATCCGTATACGGATAAGGCAGGTATGTATATGGTGCGAAGGACGCCGAGTCCAAAAAATTGCCAATATAGGCTTTGAGTGAATCATATCCTTTCGACCGGGGCTCAAGGTTGTGCAATACCTGTGATAAATTGCCGGACTGCAAGGCGTCGTTCAACGCCCGGGTATAAAAGCTATCTGTTAAAAGGGTGTCCGTGCGCAGGGTAACACTGTCATATGGAATCCTGCCCCGTTTGAGGTGTTTGGCCATGAGGAAAAAAGCGTCCGTCATCAGCAGATCTTTTCGGGCCCAAAAGGCAGCATTTTTGGCGGCATTTGTATCCAGGGAAAAAGCCCGGTCAATAAATGACAACATATTATAGTGATAATCATTGGGAAATAATCCCCATAGACGACAGTTTTGGATGAGATTAACGAAAGAAATTCCTTCCGGAATAGTTTTATCATTCCGTAACCAGATGGGTTGGTATTGGTTGGCATCGTACAGACTGTCCACCAGGGAAACAAAACTGATGTTTACAGAATCGTTGAGCCGACCCTCATGCGCTTTCAGAAAATCCAGCGTATGATGAATATCATCGGTGGTACTTTCTGCCAATTTTGCCGGATTGATGACGATATCTTTTTCGGGCATCCGATCCCTTTTATATTTACATTGAACGAAAGAAATACCAAGAGTCAGAAAAATCAAAAAATACGTCCTACCTTGTTTCATCTGCTTGAACCGGGTTTGTATATTTATTCTGGAGGCCGCCTGCGTAAAAGCTTCGCCGGCCAAAGCCTTTAAAGAAACGACTTATTAGATGAAAAACAAAATAATGAACGAAGGCCTAAAACCAATTGTTTTTACAATATTTTTTTTATTGTGTGCCGCTTGCGTTTCCGCACAAAAACTTCATGTCAGTCCGTATGGCCTATCCTATATTAACAGCGTTCCGCTCTATAAGGAAAGTCTGTTGAAACATCCGGAAAAACAAATGGTTTCGCTGTCGGATATTCCAGGCATTGTCCTGGATCTTCGATATGCAACCACCAATAACTTTATGCAAAAAAAACTATATCCGGGTAATATTAAAACAACATTTCTAAGAAAGCCGGCTTATCTGGCGCTGGATAGTGTTGCCAAAGAACTCTCAAAACTCGGATTGGCACTCGTTATTTTTGATGCCTATCGCCCATATTCAGTTACGGAAGAACTTTGGAAAACGGTAAAGGATGAACGTTATGCCGCAAACCCCGCGAAAGGAAGCGGGCATAACCGGGGTATATCAGTGGACCTTACACTGGCGGATTCAAAAACGCACCGGCCAGTGGCAATGCCAACCGGATTTGACAGTTTCTCTGATACTGCCTATCAGAATTTTAATAAACTTGATGCGAGACGAATTGCCAACCGGAAATTATTAAGAAGCACAATGGAAAAATATGGATTCATTCCTCTTTTTTCAGAATGGTGGCATTATACCTGGCCGGAAACGGGAGATTTCGAAGTGCTTGATCTGAGCTTTGATCAATTGACTGAATTGCAATAGGGCATCGGGGCCTGGCTAACGTGTATCGTATATACGTTATTGTTCCTTCAAAACTCTTGGGATTTTTTGCTCCATTAACAGAAGATCGGCTATCACTAAGGCAGTCACGGCTTCCAATACAACCGGCACCCGGAGCGCGATACACAGATCGTGGCGGCCCTTTACGGAAAATAATTCCCGGGTTCCTGTGTCCCTGTTGTAGGTTTCCTGTTCCTTCGGTGTTGAAGAAGTGGGTTTGATGGCGATCCTGAATACGAGTTCATTTCCGTTGCTGATGCCACCCACTACACCGCCGGCATGATTTGTAATTGTTCTTCCCGTTTTATCCGCAATGGCATCGTTGTGTTCTGAGCCAAACATGCGGGCCGCTGCGAAGCCGGTCCCGAATTCAATGGCACGCACAGCCGGAATCGCAAATACTGCATGCGCAATCAGGGATTCCACGCTGTCAAAAAAAGGCTCCCCCAATGAAGTTGGCAGGTTTTCAACCCGGCATTCCACAATACCGCCCACAGAATCTTTTGCATCAATGGCTTTCTGAAGTCCTGCATTCAGATCTTCCATTCCGGCGATTTCTTTTATTTCTGACCGGATTTCTGTTTTTACAATTTGCAACAACTTCTTTGCGATAACACCTGCAGCAACAAGTGCCACCGTCAGTCTTCCGCTGAAATGACCGCCGCCACGGTAGTCTTCAAACCCTCCGAATTTCTCATGCGCCACAAAATCAGCGTGACCTGGCCGGGGAATGGCCCTTAATTTTTCGTAATCTCCTGATCGCGTATTGTTGTTTTCAAATAATATGGTTATCGGCGCTCCGGTGGACCGGTCATTAAATATTCCGGATTTAAAAATGGGTAGGTCGGATTCCTGCCGGGGTGTAGTACCTTTTTGCCGACCGCCTTTTCTTCTTTCTATATCCAGTTCAAAATCTTCCGGTTTTATTGACAATCCTGCAGGACATCCATCCAGAATCAGGCCCACGCTGGTTCCGTGCGATTCACCAAAAATGGTCATCCTGAATAAACGTCCGAATGAATTCATACTAAAATATCTTATTTAATACATGAACTGAGGCGCCCAGCCGGATAAGGTCGTTAAAAAAAGCCGGATATGATTTATTTACAGCATCTGCTTTCTCGATTTGAACGGGTCCGACGGCTCTCAAAGCAGCGACGGCAGTAGCCATGGCTATACGGTGATCATGTCTGGAATGAACCGTAGCTGATTTTAAGGATGATATTCCCTTAATGCCCATCACATCGTCATTGATCAGGATATCAACACCCAGTTTTATAAATTCTTCCTGCAGGGTCAGCGCACGATCGCTTTCCTTGTGTGCCAGGCGGCTGACGCCCTTAATAAAACTTGATCCCTGGCATACGGACGCCAGGGCAACCAGCGGTGGAAAAAGATCAGGACAATCCGTTGCATCGAAACGAAATGACTTCAATTGTCCCGGTACACTGCGGTCAATATGTATTTCATTATTTCTTACCATCATGGCCACACCAGCATCGCGTAATGCCTGTAAAATCGCTTTATCTGCTTGTGTTGAGGCCGGATCCAGCCGGCCAATGGTTGCCTGGCCCGCAATAGCGGCCGCCACCAGCAGGAAGGCACCACCGCTCCAATCGCCTTCCACATCATATTCAATTTGGTCCGATGGTTTTTTCCAACTCTCAGAGGAAAAATAAAAAGACTGGTAATCGCGGTTCTCCGGAACTTTTAAACCGAAATCGCGCATAACCGACAACGTTAGATCTATATAGGGCCGGCTTTTCAGGTTGGTCACAACAATCGTAACATCTTTCGCATCAGACGCTGCATAGGCCATCAGCAGGCCGGTCAGGAACTGGGAACTCAGGGAACCATCGGTTTGAATATTGGAAGGAACCAGCGGTCCTTTAATGACCAGCGGAAGCCTACCCATATTGGATTGGATTTCCACGCCCAGCCGGGGAAGAACCTCATCGAAAAAATCCATGGGCCGGCTGAGTAGGCTTCCTTCTCCTTCGATGGTCATCGTACCCGAATGCAGCGCCACCAGCGGCGCAAACATCCGGAGTCCCAGTCCGCTTTCGCCGCAATTCACAAATTTGTTGACAGGTTTGATTCCATGACTCTCAATGAGCAGGGAACCATCAGCCAGGTTATTAACAACAGCGCCCATTGCCCGGATAACGCGAAGCCCCGCCAGGTCATCATTGGAAGATCCCGGATTAATGATATGCGATTTTGTATGTGAAACCAATGCGGCAGCACAAGCTCTTTGCATGGAACTCTTGGAAGCGGGTGCCTGCGCATGCCCTCGAATCGCGGATGGAGAAATCGTAACGTTCATCGTATATTATCTGGCACGGGCAATTGAATAGAGCAATTTTTCAAGCTGATACATAGGGATCGGTTTAATCACCGCCTTGCCAATTTTTTCCAGCAACACATAATTCATGACATCCCTGGTCTTCTTTTTATCCATGCGCATGATCTCAACTACTTTTCCGAAGTCAACCGGGACGTTAATGGGTAATCCGTATTGCTGCAGAAGATTGGTTACACGTGCCGTCTCTTTGAAATTCAACATTTCTTCTGAAATCAGACAGGCCGCTTTTATTCCGACTGAAATGGCGTGACCATGAGGCATCCGGTATACGTTTTCAACAGCGTGACCAAGCGTGTGGCCAAAATTGAGCAGTCTGCGTTCAGATCCTTCAAATTCATCTTTTTGCACAACTGACGATTTAATCATCACATTTTTCCTGATGAGTTCTGTCAGTTCCTTTTTATTTTTCCGGTAATTATTGATTGAATTTTTTTCCAACGCACGAAAAAGTGCGGCGTCCTTGATTGCCGCGTGTTTGATCACTTCGGCAAACCCATTTACCCATTCTTCCATGGGAAGCGTTTGTAAGAGGCTTACATCATAAAATAAAAATTCCGGCTGACGGATCACGCCGATCATATTTTTGTATAGACCCACATCTATCCCGTTTTTTCCACCGATTGATGCGTCCACCATGCCAAGGATGGATGTTGGAACAAATCCGAAAGGAACACCGCGCATATAAACGGAAGCAACATAACCGACAATATCTGTTACCACACCCCCTCCAACGCCAACGATGGTCGTTTTCCGATCCGCACCCAGCGCAATGAGCTGATCGATGACCTGATCTACGGTTGTCTGGGTTTTATACAATTCGCCGGCGCGGATCTGAATGAGTTTTACCCCTTTGAAGTGTTTCTGATGATGATCAAAAATATGCTGGTCCGTAATAAATATTGACCTGTCTTTTTCAACCACGGTTCCGATTTGTGCAAATGACGCGTCGAAATAACAGGTGGTTTTGGAAGAAGAAAATGAAAAAGATTTTTTCAGCATACATCGATATTTTCTAGGAATTCATCACTTTGTTCTGGTGATTAATACTTTCCATATGTACCGCATCAAAATATTTTGTAATGAATTCCTGGCTCAGACCGAGTTTATCTCCTTTTTTGAAAGCTCGTTCCAGGATGGCGTTCCAACGATTTGTTTGCAGAATCGTGATATTATTTTCTTTTTTATACTGACCGATCTTTTCTGAAATTTTCATTCTCTCACCGATGATCTGCATGAGTTCGTCATCCAGCTGATTGATCTGCTGTCTTAATTTTTCCAGGGCCGCGTGGTATTCTTCCGAAGCCACGTCTTCCCTGCGCCAGCGAATGGCGGAAATAATTTCTCCCAGCCTGGCCGGCGTAACCTGTTGTTTAGCATCACTCCAGGCTTTATCCGGGTCGACATGAGATTCGATGATCAGTCCGTCGAAGTCCAGATCAATGGCCGTTTGAGCAACTTCCTGCAGAATATCCCGGCGCCCGCAAATATGTGACGGGTCGTTGATAAATAGCATACCCGGATGCCGGCGTTTCATTTCTATGGCCAGGTGCCACATCGGTGCATTCCGGTATTCGGTATTTCCATAGGAACTGAATCCCCGGTGAATAAGTCCGATTTGTTTAATGCCTGCTTTTGCCACGCGCTCAACGGCACCGATCCAGAGATCGATGTCGGGGTTGATGGGATTTTTTATGAGCACGGGAACGTCAACACCACGCAGTGCATCTGCCACATCCTGCACACTAAATGGATTTACCGTAGTACGCGCACCGATCCACAGGACGTCAATATCAAAATGCAGGGCGTCTTCCACCTGTTTGGCAGTAGCCACTTCAACAGCTACCGGAATGCCCGTGATCTCCCGGGCCTTTTGCAACCAGGCAAGACCCTTGGTTCCGATCCCTTCAAAACTTCCGGGACGGGTTCTGGGTTTCCAGATGCCTGCCCGCATAATGTCCACCTTACCGGTTTCCTGTAGCTCTACAGCAGTTTTCAATACCTGTTCCTCTGTTTCTGCACTGCAAGGACCGGAAATAATCAGAGGACGTTTGATCCAGGCGTCCTGAGTGATTTCCTTCATTGATTTTGTTGCTACCATAACTATAATTTGAAAATTTGAAAATTCCTATCTGCTATTCGCATCATTCATCCTGATCCTTCTTCCTTTGTAGTTCTTTCCATCAATGGACCTGATCATCTGGGGAGCCGATTTCCTGTCGATTTCGATCCAGCTGTTCATTTCCTTCATGTCAATTTTTCCCAGGACGTCTTTCCGCAGATCACTCATATCCAGAACAAATTGCAGGAAACTGGCTTTGTAAAAACCATCCTTCGTGCCCAGATTTACAAACAACTTTACAAAATCGCCGTTTCCCGGAGAAAATGAGGGTCTCGGTGACCGGTCACCGCCAATGGGGATTCGTTCCCTGGGTCCGCGGGCGGGCGATTCCCTGTCTCTTTGTACAGCGCGCACATTCAGATCTTCTGCATTTTCATAATATTTAAGAAAACGCGAGAACTCCTTAGACGCCACTCTTTTTAATATCTCTTCCTTGCTCACGTCCGCAAATTTTTCCTCCAGCATGGGAACGTAGGTTTCATAGTCACCATGACTGATATCAGCACTCAGTAATTTCTCCATGAAATGGAAAAACTGTTTGCGGCATACGTCCTTACCAGTTGGAATTTCAACTTTGTGAAATGGCACCTGAACCATACGTTCTATTTGACGAATTTTCCCGATTTCCCGGGAATTGATAATGGACAAACAAACTCCGGTATTACCCGCCCTACCGGTTCTTCCACTCCGGTGTGTGTATACTTCCACATCATCCGGTAACTCATAATTTATTACATGCGTGATTCCGACTACGTCGATTCCGCGTGCAGCCACATCTGTAGCGATAAGCAGCTGCAAGGACTTCTCCCTGAATTCGCCCATCACTTTATCTCGCTGCTGCTGGGTCAGATCGCCATGCAAAGCATCGATGTCATAACCCTCCCGGGTAAGTTTTTCAGAAATATTTTGCGCATCAGCCTTGGTTCGCGTAAAAATAATACCATATATGCCGGGATTAAAATCAATCATGCGTTTCAACGCCTCATAACGGTGATGTGCATTCGTAACAAAAAACTGATGGTCAGTATTCTTATTGGCGGTATTTTTTGTGCCCACAGTAATCTCCATGGGTTCTTTCATGTATTTCCTGCTCACCCTTTTGATTTCTGCGGGCATCGTGGCACTGAACAACCAGGTCGCGTCGCGTTTGGGTGTATTCTGAAGAATAAATTCGATATCGTCCTGAAAGCCCATGTTGAGCATTTCATCCGCTTCATCAAGGACTACATATTTAATTTCTTCCAGGTTGATGGCTTTTCTCTCAATCAGATCGATCAGCCGGCCGGGTGTTGCCACAACGATATGTACGCCCCGTCTGAGGTCCCGGATCTGCATGCCAATGGAAGCGCCACCGTATACCGCTAACACCTGCACTCCGGTCATGAATTTTTTGAAAAGTTCCAGTTCGCTTACGATCTGCATGCAAAGTTCTCTCGTCGGACAAACCACCAGGGCCTGCGGAAATCTTTGTTCAACTTTCAGGAGCTGCAATAAGGGCATCCCGAAGGCTGCAGTTTTTCCTGTTCCTGTCTGCGCCAGGCCCACCAGATCCTTGGTGCCGCTCAATAAAACAGGAATGGCTTTCTCCTGTATGGGGGTGGGTTGGGTATACCCTAGTGCCGTAATAGCCTGCAGGAGATTTTCCTGTAACCCAAGCCCTTCAAATGTACTCATGAGGTTCTAAAATTTTGCGCAAAGGTACTCATTTAAGCTTAACGCTTAACGCTGAACGCTTAACGCCATTTTTCAAAAGTCTGTTGGCTTATTCAATTCGTTTTATTTTTTTCCATTTTATTCAGAACTTTACGCCCCCCCAATTACTACGCGTTAAGCGTTAAGCGTTAAGCGTTAAGCGTTAAGCGTTAAGCGTTAATCGTTAATCGTTAATCGTTTTATTTAAGTATCCTTCTGATCTTGTTCGCATTGACCATCAGCTCCTCCAGATACTCATAATTCTCTTTTTCCAGGCAGCTCTTAAATTTACGCAGTTGCATAATATGCTCATTGAGCACATCGAGTACATTTTCCCGGTTTTGCATGAAGATAGGTCCCCACATAGCCGGACTACTCTTCGCAAGCCTTACTGTACTTTCAAAACCACCGCCCGCCAGTTCAAAAATCGCGTCTTCTTCCCTTTCTTTTTCCAAAACGGTATTCGCCAGGGCAAATGAAGTGATATGAGAAATATGGCTCACATAGGCTGCATGTACATCATGACTCTCCGAATCCATATTCACGAGGGACATGCCCAAAACCGTGTAGATTTTTTCTACTTCTGCCAATGCCTCGGGATCTGATTTTTCTCTTTCACAGATCACGCAGGAGCGGCCGCGAAACGCATCGTGTACCGCTGCCTCCGGACCACTATACTCTGTTCCCCACATCGGATGTGTGGCGACAAAACGATTCCTGTTCGGATGTCCTGAAACAGATTTACAAAGTGCGTATTTGGTCGATCCGGCATCGGCTACAATTTGTTTCTGGGTTATCAGGTCCAGGATGGTCTTCATCACGGGAACGGTAACGTCGACGGGGATGGCCACGTATATTAAGTCACTTTGTTTTACGGCTTCTTCCAGCGACAATACTTCATCAATAATTCCCAGTTCGAGCGCCTTGCGCGCTGTAGCCCCGCTCCGGCTTACACCGATCACTTTATTTACGAGGCCATGATCCTTTAATGCAAGACTAAATGATCCGCCTATCAGACCCACTCCAACAATAGTAACCGTATTAAACATGTTGTTTTGGTTTTATAAAACCTGCCTGCTTAATTCTTCCAAAGCATTCCAGGATTTTTTCCTCCGGAGCGCATAAGCTCACCCGTATATAATTTTTTCCAGCGCTTCCGAAAATGCCTCCCGGTGTAATAAAAACATTTGCCTTATATAATAAAAGATCACTAAGAGCATACCCGTCCGAAATGCCATCGGGAACTTTTGCCCATACAAAAAGGCCGGCCTGTTTTCCCGAAAAATGACAACCCAGTCCTTCCAGCATGTTTTCCACGGCCTGTTTACGGCTTCGATATAGCGCATTGACTTCTTCGTACCAGGACGCAGGAAGTGACAGGGCCTTTGCTGCCGCCAGCTGAACCGGAAGAAACATGCCGCTGTCCATATTGCTTTTAAACCGCAACACGTTTTCAACGTGCCTGGAATTGGCCATCATCATTCCCACGCGCCAACCGGCCATATTGTGCGATTTACTCAATGAATTTAATTCGATCACATGGTCGCTGACACCTTCTATCTGCAACAAACTCATCGGTTTGTCATTCAGGATAAAACTATAGGGATTATCATGCACCAGCAATACATGATTTTCTTTTGCAAATAAAACCAGTTGTTCAAATAGTTTTTTATCTGGCAATTGTCCGGTTGGCATCTGCGGATAATTCGCGAACATCAGTACGGATTCCTGATTGGCCGGTTTGGAACTGACCAGTCGTTTTAATTCCCCGAAATCCGGCATCCAGTTATTTTCTTCTGTTAGCTCGTAGGCAGCGAGGTTAGCTCCGGCCAGTTTGGCCGCGCTCTGATAAGTGGGATAACCCGGGTTGGGGATCAAAACGAGATCACCTGAATTTATATAGGTCATACAAATATGCATGATGCCCTCTTTGGATCCCGCCAATGGCAGTATTTCCAGGTCCGGATTCAAATCCACCCCGAACCATTGCTTATACCAACTGGCCATGGCTTTACGTAAAATGGGAGAACCCTTATAACTCTGATAGGCGTGCGTATTGGGTTTGCTGCTCTCTTCCTGCAGGATCCGGATAACGTCAGGATGGGGCGCCTGATCCGGACTCCCGATGCCCAGGCTGATAATATTTTTCCCTTCGCGGTTGAGATCTTCAATCTCCCGCAATTTTTTTGAGAAATAGTATTCTCCAATACCGTCTAATCTTTTGGCTGTGTTCATATTTTAAGCTTAACGCGAAACGCTTAACGCCTAACGCCTAACGCATCTGTCATCCGTCATCCGTCATCTGTCATCTAAACACATTAAACCTGTACTCCTTTTCGGTAAACTCCATAAATCTTCAAATCAGAAATAGCGGGTTTGATAACCTCAATCACATTTTCAAATTCACTGGTATTTTCAAATTCCATATCGGCGTGGAAACTATATTTCCAGTCGCTTCCCGGGATTGGATAGGATTGCAGTTTGCTGAGATTGATTCCGGCATCGGCAATCAGGGTCAGCACTTTTGCCAGGCTTCCCCTGGAATGGTCCGTTTGAAAAGTTACCGAAGCCTTATTCGCATCCGGCACAGGCAACACGTTTTCTTTCCGGTGAAGTACCAGGAAACGGGTATAATTATTTTTCATCGTGTGAATATCCGGGGCGATCATTACCAGTTGAAATAAACTGGCAGCGAGACTGCTCGCGATTCCTGCAATATGTTTGCTTTTACGCTGATGTATATGTTTTGCGCTCAGTGCCGTGTCTTCCGTCTCAATCAGTTTCCAGTCGTACTCATTCAAATAATCCATGCACTGCAGAATGGCCATCGGATGGGAATGAACTTCTTTAATATCTTTTAGTGTAATACCCGGATTGACGACCAGGTTCTGCCTGATTTGTAAATAGATCTCACCGCCAATTACGAGATCGCTTTTACGCAACAGGGAATAGTTGGGAAGAATACTTCCCGCAATGGAATTTTCAATGGCCATCACCGCAGCATCACAAAGACCCGGATCTGTGGCCGATTTAACCACGTCCTCAAACCGGGCACAGGCCAGGATATTCGTTTTCTCACCGAAAAATATCCGGACCGCTTCCTGATGGAAACTTCCTTCATATCCCTGAATGGCCACACGTTGAATGGGGTGTTGCATATGATAAAAAAAAATCCCGGCTTTTGACCGGGATTTCTATTTGTTAAGTTTTAAAATTACCTGTTGACTAACAAAAGCATTCCCGGTTTGCTTCTAAAATAGAAGAAAAAATAAAATCCAAAATAACGGTATGCTTTTGCGATTGACATATATGGATCCAAAAATAAATGATTCCGGTGACCCGGCAAATTTATTTTCCGCCAGCCGATGGGCTCTTCACGGATTCAACCTTCGATCCTGCAGGGCAGATACGAGTTTGAAAAGATGAAATGGCTTGAAAATCCTCCAGTCCGGCTGTTCGATCAGGCCGATATAACGGTCCAGTTTGGCCCTGCGGAAATCATATTGCGTTGGTTCGGGCATATTGATACAGACCACCCATCCCTGCTGCTCCTCCACGTCTTCCAGCCATTCCTCATAATAATCCTTATCCCCGCTATGAAAATTAAGCACATTCTCGGCAATCAGGATGAATTTAAAAATACCCTCCGCCATGAATTTATCTGCCACTTCCCTTTTCAGACTCATGATGTCGTTTTCAATGGCGTCATTCCATTCTCCGATCAGTTCCATGATCACATATTTTTCCTCATAATCGGCCAGGAGAACTTTCAAATACAGCGTGCGTGAACCGAATTCATCCCATTGGGGGTGAATTAAATAGTTGTAGATCGCCTGCGTAAATTCAAACTCAGAATAAACGCGTCCGAAAAAAGGGGACCGCTCGTCCTCCTCACTCACATAAATGTGCCGCCAGTTATAATATGGTTCTATATCGTGCACCTTCTTAAGCTTAAAGCTCAAAGCATAAAGCTTAAAGCATTTTATTATTTATATAAACCTTCATACTTCCATATTCTATTCCCATACTCCCATACTCCCATACTTTCACACTTTCCTTCTGCTCTCAGCCGCTTTTTTAACACTCCCGAATTTTAATAAAAGACTTTTTGCCATTTGATAATCAGTGATGCCGGTTTGATTCATGAGCATACTTGTGCCGCGTTCTATGAGCTTGCTGTTGGTAAGCTGCATATTTACCATCCGGGTATCTTCTACCCTGCCAATCCGGATCATTACGGTGGTGGAAATCATATTTAAAACCAGCTTTTGGGCCGTACCGCTTTTCATCCGGGTGCTACCCGTTACAAACTCAGGGCCTACGATCACTTCAACCGGATAATCTGAAGCGCCAGCCAGCGGTGTTCCCGGATTGCAGGTTACGCAGCCGGTACTGATTTTATTCTGCCGGCATTTTTCCAGTGCACCGATCACATAAGGAGTTGTTCCACTGGCAGCAATTCCGATGACCACGTCTTTTTCACTAATTTCAAATTCACGAAGGTCAAGCCAGCCCTGCTCCCCGTCGTCCTCCGCATTTTCTACCGGTGTGCGGATGGCTTTTTCTCCACCTGCGATCAGGCCGATGATCAGTCCATAGGGCATCCCATAGGTGGGCGGAATCTCACTGGCATCCAAAATCCCCAGGCGGCCGCTGGTCCCCGCACCCAAATAAAAAAGACGGCCCCCGCTCAGCATTTTATCCGTTATGTGCTCGGTGAGTTTTTCAATTTGCGGAATCGACTGGGCAACAACCTGGGGAACCTGCTGATCTTCTTTATTAATAAAAGTGAGCAGTTCGCGCGTACTCATTTTTTCGAGGTGCCGGTAGGGACCCTGTTCTTCCGTAATCTTTTCGAAATTCATCATTTCATTTTATGATATGCGATCAATCCTTCCATGGGTTTGGCTAAAAATTTCCCGGACTGCCATCCAAATGTTTTACAAAGTTCTTTCAGAATATCCTGAAACCCAAAAGCCACACTTCCCGTAAAATAAACGGGCATTTTCCCAGACTCCGGATAATGGGCCAGGTGTATGGAAAAAAAATCCCAGAGCCCGTCCTCAATAATATTTTCTATCATATAGTGGCCACGATTTTCGACTAGGAACATCGTGAATGCGGCAATATAGCGATTGGGTAGTGATTCTTTATAGACAGCATCCAGGATATCCGGCGCAGCGATATGATATTTTTTATTGAATTTATCGTGGAGTTCCGTATCAAAAGTTTTATAAAGAAAATATTGCAAAACTTTTTTTCCAAGGCAGGCCCCGCTTCCCTCGTCGCCCAGAACATAACCCAGACCGGGGCTGTTGCGCGTTATTTTCTTACCATTAAAATAACCCGAATTACTGCCGGTTCCCAAAATGGCTACAATCCCTTTGTTTTCTCCGCAAAGTGCCCGCGCAGCGCCCGTGAGGTCATGATTCACGTCCACCTCCGCTTCCGGAAAAACTCGTATAAGGGCCCTCCTGACCATTGCCCGGTTTTCAGCAGCCGCGCAACCAGTACCATAAAAATATATTTGGGCCGGCGTCTTTTTTTTTAACAAGGGCAGAAGTTCTTTTTGCATCATAGCGACCAGCTGGGATTCATTTAAAAAATAGGGACTGGCCCCCTGGGTTTCGATCAGCTGTTTTCTTCCATTCGAAATAAAACACCATTCCGTCTTGGTAGAGCCGCTGTCCGCGATCAATATTGACATGTTTTCTTTTTAGTGTTCCCGGGCGAAGTTAAACGGTTTATAGTGTATGGTTAAGGGTCCATGGTCCATACACCATAAACCATCCGCCATGCATCATTTCTTTGCTTAATTTGCAGCCCATCAGGTGAAATCAAGTACATGAAAAAACTGAATTTCTGGCTGCCCCTTTTATTTGCGGTGGTCATGATCCTTGGAATGCTGGTCGGATTCAGACTCTATCCAAACACGTATACCGGTGGATTTTTTAAAACGGGCAAATTGACCCCGGTCCAGGAAGTACTGGATATTATCAAGGATAAA
>Ga0209863_10000078_pt1 | contig 59704 bp, 42 predicted proteins | sample OrgsoiDNA2013046_FD_185796 | JGI IMG/M metagenome (GOLD analysis project Ga0209863, IMG submission 185796) | Permafrost soil microbial communities from the Arctic, to analyse light accelerated degradation of dissolved organic matter (DOM) -... | ecosystem: Environmental > Terrestrial > Soil >...
CCAACTGGTAATCCTTTCATTTGTGACCCCGTCAGGATTCAAACCTGAAACCTTTTGATCCGTAGTCAAATGCTCTATTCAATTGAGCTACGGGGCCATCTCGCGCGCTGGAGGGTGCTCTCTGGCGCTGAGGGCGGCAAATATACGCAAAAAAAAATAGCAAAAAATCTGCCGCTTATCTGCGCTGACCCTGATTTTTGTTGTATTGTTGCGAACACTTTATCGTAGATGAAATCTGGCACGGCCCAAGTTCCCCAACTCATTGGTAAACTCAGCGTGCTGCCCCTGGCAGCAGTCATTTTTTTCACCGTTTCGGGCGGTCCCTATGGCATCGAACCGCTGATTGGATACGCCGGCATCTATGCCATTCCCCTCCTGATGATCACACCGCTTCTCTGGGATGTACCCCTGATTCTGGTTGTGCTGGAACTCAACAGTATGATGCCCGTAGAAGGCGGATATTATGAATGGGTGAAGCGCGGACTGGGAATCAAATGGGCCTTTATGGAAGGATGCTGGACCTGGCTCTACTCCTTTGTAGATCTGGCCATTTATCCGGTTTTGTTTGTAGAATATGCCGCTTACTTTTTCCCCCAGGTTGAATTATATAAAACACCGGTCTGTATTGCGATGGTCTGGGGGGTAGCTGCATTGAATATCCGCGGTATCGTGCTGGTCGGAAAAACAGCCTTGTTTCTAACCGTGGCGGTCATGATTCCCTTTGTCATTTTATATTTCACGGGTTTCTTACATCCGGTTTTTACGGGTAACCATCCACATTCCGGAATGACTTCACTGGGTCTTGCATTGTTTACGATTATGTGGAATTGTATCGGATGGGATAATGCCACTACCTATGCAGGGGAAGTGCAAAAACCCGTCCGCTCCTATCTTACAGCCATGATCCTGGCTTTTTCGGGCGTGTATCTTTTTTACCTGTCCTTTACCTACCTGGTACTTCACACCGGTATTTCCGGATCCGAATTTACTGAGAAGGGCATTCCCTACCTCGGTCATCTGATTGGCGGAAATTCCCTGGGCGGCATGTTGTCGATGGGTGGAATGGCCAGTATGCTGGGCATTTTCTGCGCGGTGATGCTTTCTGTTTCAAGAGTTCCCGCAGTGATGGGAAAAGACAAAGTGCTGCCGAAATTATTTACCAGACTACACCCGAAATTTCAGACACCCTACATTTCGATCATCGTATGTGCCAGCATCGTCAGTGTGCTGGTGCTCCGTCCGCTGGCAGATCTTTTTATCATGGATATCTGTTTATATACTGCTGGTATATCCCTTGAATTTGTCGCACTGATCAAACTGAGAAAAATGGCGGCGGATGCTGAACGTCCATTTAAAATTCCCCTGCAGAAAAAGGGGCTCATCCTGCTCTTTATGTCGCCCCTGGTGGTTTTCTGTATCGCCCTCGGCAACACACTGATGGGATCAGCAGAAAACAGGTATGCAGCTTTATATGCCATTCTCGCAATTATCTCCGCTCCTGTTATTTGGTTTATTATGCAAAAAAGCCTAAGGCCTAAGGCCTAAAGCTTTAGGCTTTTTAGGGAAGCGCAAACGCCACATAACTGTCCCCCGAAACCGTATGCAGCTTTCCACCTCCGCAGGCAATGACCACATATTGTTTTCCGTTCATTTCATAAACGGCTGGCGTAGCGAAACCGGGATTCGGCAAATTGGCTTCCCATAATAATTTACCTGTTCTTTTATTGAATGCACGGAATTTGCCATCCCTGGTTGCTGCGATAAATAGCAATCCGCCGGCAGTAATCACGGGTCCTCCATAATTTTCAACGCCCGTTTGTGGGCGGCTGGCAAAAGCGCTGTCATTGTTGCCCAGCACCGTTTTCCATTTTTCAACTCCACTGTTTAAATCAATGGCCGTGAGAGTTCCCCAGGGTGGCGCCAGGGCCGGAAGACCGGATGCAGAAACAAATTTATTATATCCTGCCACTGTATAAGGGATCTGCCTGAATTTTTCATCGTCTGTCAATACTTTTTGATAATGTTTTTTCTGATCCCTTTTTATATTCAGTACATAAGATGCAATGGCTTCTTTATCTACTTCCTGGAGGAATGAAAATGCAGGCATCATCCTTCTGCCGGCCGTAATGAAGGTTATGAACTCGTCTTTGTTCATTTTTTTATTTACATCCAGTATGGATGGATAATTTCCTGTTCCTTTCCGGTCAGCCCCATGGCATGACAAACAATTTTGTTTGAATAAGCGTTTCCCGGCTGTTCCGTAATCTTCATTTGAATTCAATGTATGATCCACGTCAATCATCTTTAACAACCAGGCCACTTCATTGGCATTGATATATAAAGTGGCGTCTTCCGGATCAACAGCCGGTCCGCCCCATTCTGCGCCTCCGTCCAGACCGGGTAATGTGACGGTTCCTGTTTTCGATTGCGGCGTGAACATCCGGCCTGCGTGTGAAGCGGCCAGTCTTGCTTTGACATCTGCATATTCTTCCGGAGAGAGATAAGGATTGATATCTTTTTCCGAAAAAGTTTGCCTTACGAAGGGAGCAGGTTTTTGAGGAACCGGCTGGCTGGGCCATATTTTTTCTCCTGTCAGCTCTGTAGCCGTATCCACGGGCGTTTCGACGATGGGGAACAGGGATTGCCCGTTTGCGCGGTTGAATAAAAATACAAATCCCGTCTTTGTCGTTTGTGCCACCGCATCAATCGATTCTCCGTTGTGCTTCACCGTTAGAAGTACTGGCGTGGAAGACGGGTCCCAGTCCCAGGTATCATGATGAATATATTGAAAATGCCAGATCCGTTTTCCGGTACCCGCGTCCAGCGCCAGCAAACAATCCGCGTATAAATCGGATCCTTTCCGCTTACCTCCGTAAAAATCCATGGATGCCGAACCGATCGGAATATAAGCAATGCCTGTTTTCTGATCTACGATCATACCCATCCAGTTATTGGCTCCGCCCGTCGTTTTCCAGGCATTCCCATCTTCCCAGGTTTCATATCCGGCTTCTCCCGGATAAGGAATGGTATGAAAAATCCATTCCTGTTTCCCCGATCTGGCATTGAATGAACGAACATGACCCGGTGCAGCATCCATTCCTTCTGACACGCGGGTGCCTGCCATTAAATGGTCTTTATAAACAGTCGGTGCTGAAGTGGCTGTTACAAAAAGATGTTGCGCATCTATCCCAAGGCCTTCCCTTAAGTCCACCTTACCATGATTACCGAATGAATCAACGAGTTTGCCTGTTTTTGCATTGATGGCACGCAGGAAGGGGCCGGCGGTATAAAAAATCCTTTCATCACCGGCACCGTCGGTCCAGTATGCGACACCCCGGTTATTATTTAAATTAAAATATGCTTTCTTTTCACCCGGTAAACTGTCAAATGGGAAATAGGTCCAGAGTTCCTTACCCGTTTCCGCATTCAGCGCAAAAAGTTTCAGCTGAGGGGAACTGCCATAGAGAATTCCATTCACGATAACCGGATTACACTGAATCTGTGAATGCGCTGCTGTGTCTGCGTCCCCCGTGTGATAGGTCCAGGCAACTTTTAGCTGCTGCACGTTCGAACTGTCTATCTGCGTGAGAGATGAATATTTATTTCCGCTCGGATTTCCATTCACAACCGGCCAACCCCGGTAAGGATCCGGAACGGTATGGCATCCGGAGATAAAAAAAATAAATCCTGCTGGCAGCAGGATCAGGTTATATATATGTTTTGAATGGCAATACATCGTTTGGCTATTTACTTAAAGGTAATAATCATTGTGTACCTGTTATTGGTCAACACCTGAAATCAATATAAAACTGTGCTGTGCGCCCCGGTAATTATTATAGATCAGGATGCGCTGAATGGGATTTACAGATCCATTTTTTTTAATCAGCAATGAAGGGATTTTGCCGGTTTGAATGATATGAATCGAAAGCCAGCAGGCAAAAGAAGAAGCCGTACAATATTCACCGCACAGGTGTTTGAACCGGGCCACCCCAACGGATGAATCAAAACAGGATTCCACCGCTTCATAATAAGGCATGATTCTTTCATCGCCATTTTCACCGGAGATCAAAAGATCCGGCACCTCATCCGCTGCCATGTTTTCTGACAGAAATATTTTTAAAGCCTGCCTGACCTGTTCCGGATGCCGGCTGTGAATGGATTTTACAGCATGCAACCGGGCATGGGCGCCTTCCGATTGATTATTCATCCAAACCATGAATGCACCTTCGCCGGCAATGGTACCGGGTGCTTTCAATTGATACAATTCCAGGTTTGATACGGGTTCTTCGCGGAACGATCCGGCATTCCGGTCTATATTGTAATTATAGGCGGATATTTCATCCGTGCAACCCAGCAGGATTCCCGCATGCCTGTTTTCCTTTAATAACATCACCACGTCCAGCAGGGCATTTTCAAATGCCAGTCCGCGGTGAACATGCGTAATATTATAGTTATGATTTTTGGTAACCAGGGCAATCTGTGCCGCGGCCGCATTGGATGTGCTTTGAACAAAATTCGCCGGCGTCAGCAGTCCTTCATTATATTCAATGATCTGGTTTAGAAATTTAATACAGTCTTCCATTCCGCCATTGGCCGTTGCGATCACGATGCCATCCGGTTGCGGATGTTTTTCCAGCAGGGGAAGTGCTGCACCGACGGCCATACGGACGGATTTTCCCATCCTCCTTTTTACACCAGCAGGTATACCCGGATAATCCGGCTCAATCACTTCCAGCAGATTATTTTCAGATTCTCTGATATAGGTCAGATCCGTTTCAGGGAAACTAAACTGCGGAGAAATGCATATGGATTGATGAAAATAGTGCATTATCAGGTTTTTGAAAATATCAGTGTACTGCAATTCCCGCCGAATCCAAATGAATTCGACATGACATGCCGGAGTTCTTGTTTTGCAAAATGCAGCACTGGTATCAGTCCCGTTTCAGGGATCGGATGATGAAAGGAAAGAGATGGATATATTTCCTGGTGAACCAGATTCAGAATAGCATATACGGCTTCAATGGCACCGGCTGCTCCGAGTGTATGTCCCGTAAAAGATTTGGTTGATGAAAAAGGGGGTGGGTTACCAAACAACCGGAGCATGGCACGGCTTTCGGTTTCATCATTATTTTCGGTGCCTGTTCCATGTGCATTGATATAACTGATGTCCCCTGCATCCAGGCCGCTGTTATCCAATGCATCCTTCATGGAAAGCCATGGCCCCGTTCCATCCGGCGAATTGGACGACGGATGATAGGCATCGTTCTTATTTCCATATCCGGATAAACAGGCATAGATTTTTTTCCCTTTACAGTCTTCTTCTCTTTCCAGCACGAGAAAAGCCGCACCCTCGCCGAGATTTAATCCGTTCCGATCCCGGTCGAAAGGGGCACAGGGTTGGGAAGAAAGTATATTCAGCGCATTGAAACCATTTATGGTGAATTTTGCGAGGCTTTCTGCTCCGCCTACAATGGCACGTTTGGCAAACCCATTCCGGATGAGCCTGGCCCCATATACAATGGCATTTGCTGAAGAAGAACAGGCCGTATTGATCGTACCGATTTCCCCACTGATTTTATATTTATCCTGAATGGCCAGGGTAACAGAAGCATAATCGTAAGAACTCAGATAAGCTGTTCCCTTTTCTTTTGACAGCGCATCGTGATAGAGTTCGTCTGTAAGGCACATCCCTCCGACCGTGGTTGCACCAACCAGCGCGGTATGGGATGATGACAATTCCTCCATCGTCAATCCGCTGTCCTGAATGGCTTCCGCAGCGGCGTGTAAAGCCAGTAGCGATGTCCGGGTAATGGAAGGATTTATTTCCCCGAAAATTTTTTTATTCAGTTCTTCGGTGGAACATTTCACTTCAGCTGTGGGGAGTTTACCGGCGTACGCAGTATGATAAAAACGGATATGATCAATACCGGTTCGGGCACTCATGAGATCATCCCGGTTTTTTTCCACAGAATCTCCAATCGCACTGATCAGGCCCATGCCTGTGATAAAGATCCTGCTCAAATCAAAGATTTTACTTGGTTCTGTTTTTTTCGATATAATCAACCATGGTGTTGATGTCTGTCAGGATTTTCCGGCCTTGTTTCGGATCCTGGATATTGATACCGTATTCGCGGGATAATAATACGATCAGTTCGATCGAGTCGATGGAATCCAATCCAAGTCCCTCGCCAAATAAAGGTTCATCATCCTTAATTTCTTCCGGTTTCACAGTCGTCAGGTTGAGGAATTTGACGATCTGCTGTTTCACCTGCAACTTTAACTCTCCTGTTTCCATCATTTTCTAAATTAAATTTTTCTTCTGTAGCCCAATAAGGGTCAGCAATTGGATAAGTGCTGTTATTCCCATTAAAGATAGAATATTCATCCAAATGTCTTTCAGTTTTCCGCCTTCCAGGAAGAGTCCGTAATACGCTTCCAGTGCCCAGTGCAGCGGAGAAATCCGGATGATTTTTTGTAAATCTGCCGGCATCGCAAAGGAGGGCACGAGTAATCCGCCCAGTGCAGCCAGGATCAGAATGGATGAAACGCCGAATCCGTTGGATTGTTCGGTCGTATTTGAGAATACACCAACACAGATGGCATAACTGACGGCACAATATCCGCAAACCCCGGTCACAACAATCAAACCCAGGATATCGTGCGGAAGATGCAATACCGGCAAACCGATAAAAGGAAATATTTTGTTTCCGATGGCAAAAATAACGGCAGCCTGAAGCGTTGTGACCATCAGATATACGATCTGTTTAGAAAATATGGCATACATATAACTGGCCGGAAGCGTTTTCAAACGGATAAAACTTCCGCTGTTTTTTTCCCGTACTACCGCCCCTCCCAGGGATATAACAATAAAGAACATTGCAAATATGGTCCATGCCGGAACATTATGTTGCGATGCGTTCGGTACCGTGCGGCTGCCAGACCATGAAACCGGTATTTCTGAAATGGGAAGCTGTGTGAATAATATTAATTTTTCGAGATCCGGTGGTAATTCTTTCTGGTTGACTTCTTCATATAGTTTTTTTACAATGGCCTCGCCCTGTATCACCTGTACCGCGCTTCGCAAAGCGCCTTCTATGGACTGGCGGAAAGAAGTCTGCATCACCGGATGATAATACATCAGCAGGGAATCCGGCAGTTCCACCGGGGCATTTAATTTCGTTGAAATGGAATCAGGATCTTTCAAAGACCGTGAAGCAATTTCATCTGCTTTTTTCCGGACGTACAAAGTGAAATTTTCAGGTATCACGATGGCAACCAGTGCATTTCTTTTGTGCATTCCGGATGAAATATCCATTGCCCGCAGGGAAGAATCTGATTCTGTCAATCTGAATAAACCTATTTTTTGAATTCCTTCAACCAATTGATTACCGAGCAAGCCTTTGTCATGATTATATATGATCAGCGAAACCTTGTTATTGTTTACCAGTTCAAAAGTGCTGTTCTGGACGGTGGTAATAACAATGACCAATAGTATGGGCATGAAAAACATCATAAAGAGACCGACCCGGTCCCGCAGCAGAATTTTTACGTCCTTCAAAATGGTCGCCTTCAGAATATGCATATTAATCCCGGAATCTTTTACCAGTGAGGGTCAAAAACAATCCTTCCATCCCATCCTGTTCATGCGCCTGTAACAGGTCATCCAGCCGGTCATGCGCGATAATTTTTCCATCATCAATCAGCGCTATTTTTGTACACAGCTCTGCCGCTTCATCCAACTGATGGGAAGAATATATCAGCGTTGTGCCGGAATCATTCAGTTCTTTCAGGTAGTGAATGATCGCGTGCCTCGATTGTACATCCACACCTACTGTCGGTTCATCCAGGAATAATACTTTGGGCTTGTGCATCACTCCGATGGCCAGGTTCACGCGGCGTTTCATACCTCCTGAAAAACTTTGAAGATTTCGGTTACCAACTGATGATAATCCAAGCACTTCCAATAATTCTTCCGTTCTCATTTTAATTTGTTTCCGGTCGAGTCCATACCAGGCCCCGTAGAAAGCAAGATTATCTCTTGATGAAAGTTGCGGATAAAAAGAATAGTCCTGGGGAACAAATCCAAAAATCCGGTTGATGGATTTTGGATGCCTTTTTATTTCGTGACCCAATAAGCGAATGCTTCCTTCCCCATAGGTAAGGAGGCCGGTCATCAGATTCATCAGGGTTGTTTTACCGGCGCCATTCGGACCAAACAATCCGAACCTTTCTCCCGCTCCGATTTCCAGATTAAAATTTTCGAAACAAATCCCTTCACACCCGGGATATTGGAACCCCAGCCGATCTATTTTTATCGCGGGATGGTTCATGCCGGCCACTTTATTTTTGAAAGTGCCTGAAAAGCCTTTTTTTCCAAATCAGCCGCAGCAAACAGATAATCCCGCACGATATCAAAATCGGCCTGGCTGCCGAGCCTCCCTTTATAGATGCCGGCAGACTGAACTGCAGCGGCGCGCCAGATATCACCGGCTCCTGTAAACTGTTTGGAAATATCAATTAATTCGGGAACGGCCGGATGATACGCAAAGGCTTCCTGCAGAAAAGCGCCGTAAATAAAACGAAAGCCGCCACCGCCGGTTCCAATTTCTTCCTGCATGCGTACCAGCTGGGCCAGGTAACTGCCTGCCTTTTGCGGACCCAGTTTATCACGCCATTTGCTGATTCTTTTCGCTGTGAACCGGATTCCATTGATCCCTGCAATGGGTCCGGGAATATGCAGCATATCGCGGACATTTCTTTTGATGCCCGTCCGGATCGCTTTCCTCATTTGTTCATTCGTTACTTCGCGTTTTTCTTTCGGGTAATATAATTGCCCTTTGGGTGCAAATGCCCCTTTGGCAAAACGAACTCTTTCCAATTCATAACTGCTCAGGGAGGTCGCCATTTCCATGACCGGATCGCTGATCAGGTAGTTGTCATCTTCTTTTCCAAATACAATAATATTATGGGCGTTAAAATGAAACCGGTATTCTTTCGGAAAATACGTAAGATAGTATACGCCTACCTGACAGCCAACGGGTCGCCCGGCAGCCAGGCATTCCATTAATATTTTTTCAGCTTCTTTCGGCGAACTGAATTTTTTCCGCTCAACCGGAATCCCGAGTGCCTTGCAGGTTCGGTTGAAAATCAGTCCGGGTTGCGTTCGGAATGCGATCGCGGGACCGTTATTGATCTTCATAAAAGGGATATACACGAAAAAAAGTCCGGACCCAATACCGAATGCCAGGGGTTCAGTTATCTGGTTTACGCCATGATGCCGGAGCAGACTGGTTGTTACCCCATTTTCGCAGTGAGCTGCCTGCAAATGCTGATAATCAACCTTCATGTACTTTCATTGATTTTAATTCTTCTGCCGATACTTCGAATAAACTGGCATATTTAGCCAGTTTGGAATCAGACAGCTTTTCGAAAACATCATATTTCAAATGTTTTTTCACCTGCCATTTCCAGAAACCGGTATACGCTGCCACAATGGGAATATCCATGACCCGGAGTTCCATGAAAAAAAGGATCGGACTGGCTTCTCTTTTTTCAACTTTTTGTTTAGCCATTTCGATGCGTTCCTGCACATCTTTCCAGGCCACATCCAATGCAGAGGTTTTTATTTCCCAGCCATTGCTGAGCGTGGTGGTATATTTTCCGGTATCATCCACCGCGTAGCAAATCTCACCGGTAATTTTTCCCAATGCTCCCAGATCCTGAGGAACTTCTTCCTTCTTCATTTTGAAAATTTTAAACTCGAAGCGTGATGCTTTAAGCTTAAAGCTCGATGCTTGAAGCTTCTGGACTCACGCCTCATACTTCCCGCCTCACGCCTCATGCTCTCTAACACACCGTTAACAACGCATACATATATGAAAAACGGGAACTCTCCGGAACCAGTAACAGTATTTTCTGCCCTTTTTTCAACTGATCACTTTTAAACACTTCATCTACCATAAAATAGATGGAACCGGCACCCACATTTCCCAAACTGCTCAGATTGACAACCCATTTATCATAGGGAATTGGTGTTCCGTTTTTGTTTAACTCTTCAAAAATTTTGGACCGGAAGAATTCACTCGACATATGCGGAAGAAAATAGTCCACATCGGCCGGATCCAGGCCCTTGTCCCTGAAAAGTTTTGAAAGTTTAATTCCGCCCAGCGGGACTATATTTTCACTCAGCAATTTGACATCCTGCTTGATACTCATGATGGAATGCGCCTGAATTTCCTCCGGACTGTAATCCAGATAGCCTTTCAGTTTTCCGGTTTTTAATTTTTCACCACCCATATACATACAGGCTTCCTTTTCATGAGCATATGAAACCCCTTCTATCCATTCTATTCTCAAACTAAAGCCGGTTTCATTTTTTTTATCAGACAGTTCAAAGGCAGAAGCTCCGTCGGATAACATCCACCGTAAAAACTCTTTTTCAAATCCGATATAAGGGTTCTCATTTAATTCGCTGATTTTCTTAGCCTCATCCTCAAATATTTCAGATTTAAGTGTAGCTGAAAATCGTTCCGACCCGGTTGCAACGGCATGATGGGCATCTCCGGTTTTCACCGACATATACGCATATTTAAGGGCATGCATCCCGGCACAACAAACGCCGGACGGTGAAACCACTTCTATTGCGCCCGCCTCCGGTAATTCCCCATGTACCATGACCGCATGGGAAGGCATAATCTGATCGGGAGAAGAGGTCCCGCAAACAAGCAGGTCGATCTGCTGAATCTGGGCGGCATCATTATTAAGCATTTTCCGGATAGCCAGGGCAGTCATTTCCGCATTGGTATGTGTTGGCTTACCTTCCCGGGTCAGGGCATAAAAGCGGTTTTTTATTCCATTATTGCGCAATACAATGCGCTTGGATTTCGAAGGACTTTTATTAATCAAACCAAGGAACTCTTCCATTTCTTCGTTGGAAACCGGTTCGTTGGGGAAATAAGTAGCTGTTTTTGTAATATAGACCTCGTTAAACTCCATCAGCATGACCAGATTAATTCACTCCTGAATAATATTGTTTTTGTCTTTTTATTCGTCCGGAAAGGAAGGGTTTGAAAAAAATCGCATCGACTGTTAATATAATCGGAGCGGCTATAAATAGCGCAATTAAAAGATAATATTTGAATGCAACAAGCCAAGCATCTTTTTTTTTGCGCCTGGAAATAATGCCTGCCCAGATTTTAAAAATCTTCCGCGCTTTGCTTTCAATAAACATCAATGCATATTTTACCGGTACCGCCCCCTGTTTCACCATTTCATCCTGAAATCCTTGCCAGTTAGCCTTTTCAAGGTAAGTTATGGCTGTTTCACCATAATTTTCTGTATGGGCAATATCCTGCTCAGAAACACCCGGCACCGGGAAAATATTCAGTAACCTTTCTTTCTTGGCTTTGAACATCCAGTAGAAGATCGTTATAAAACTTACGAAATTGTGGTGACGGTCAACCAGGGCAATATTACCTACCAGGGGAGCTCCCATGTTCTTTAAAACGGGTTTAATTTTTTCCATGGCACTGATCCACATATTTCTCGCGCCGGTTATTGTAATGACAGGTGTGTTTTTAGCCATCTCCCTGAACTGAGGATCAAACATAAGTGTGTTTGAAGGAATGCTGGGAGAAAGAAACCAGGCCTGGTAACCTAAAACGATCAGATCATACTTTGATTCTTTAAACCGGAAAGGCTGAATCTGGCCGGGAATCTGCTGTACACAGTCAGGCATGACTGAAAAAAAGGATTTACCTGTCCACGGAAAAGGATAAGCCTTTTCAGGATAAATGCGAAGTTTTTCAACGGTCGCCCCGGCCCTGACAAGAGGGTGGGTAAAATGATCTAAAATCTGTTCTAATTGGCCTGATTGCGAATAAAATACAGCTAAAACTTTTTTGCCCATTATAGGCTCGAAGTTAAGAAAGATCGAGCTTTAAAATCTTCGATTTTTTATTGTATTCGGCAATCGCATGCTGAACCGCTTCGGGTAATGATTTATAGGATTTCCTTATGAATTCGCTGTCTTTATTAAGATCGTTTTGATAACCCAGGAAACCGGGTGCGTTTTCCTGGATCATGAGCCGGAGAAACCTATATTCTGCATTGTCAGGATCCTGACTGATTGTTGCTTCCAGCTTTTTACGTCCTTCTTTAAACAGATGAAGTTTGGAGGGTGCACTCCCACCCAATCCTGCTTTTTTCATAAGCAATGCACCTTCAAATGCCTCTTTATTCTTATAATATGCCGAATGCAAAATGGACAATTGGGAATCCACGAGGGCCTTGTTGTTTTCCGCCATGGCTTTGTAGAAAGCCTGTTTGTTCAGGGTCGGGGGAAGTTGACAGTTGGCAGTTGGCAGTTGATAGTTGGCAGTTGGCAGTAGGTAGTTGGCAGTTGGCAGTAGGTAGTTGGCAGTTGGCAGTTGGTAGTTGGCAGTTGGCAGTTGATAGTTGGCAGTTGGCAGTTGGTAGTTGGCAGTTGGCAGTTGATTGTTGGCAGTTGGCGATTTGGAAGCAATAGCCGATCCAAAGGGAACTGTAAAAAATATCAGGAACAATAATCTACGCATGGAAAAAAAGAAATTTCATCTATTTAAAAACTGCCAACTACCAACTGCCAACTATCAACTGCCAACCGCATTCCGTTTATCAATAAACCGAACTGCCTTCCTTCCGGCTTCCGGAAACTGTAGCCTTTGCATTTCCCCGGTGTTTACATACCGGATTTGGGGTGTCACGCGTAGTTTGGCTTGTATATAGGCACGGATACGATGGTCTGATTCTTCTGAATATTTCTTCGGAAGCAGGTGCAACAGCACTTCATCCGTCCCGATCTCATTCGAATATACTTCAGCCACGAAATCGGCGATGTCTTCCATACCGGTCAGTAAATCAAAAAGGGCAGGTGCGAATAAGGTGGTTCCCTTGAATTTGATCATTTGTTTTTTCCTGCCGATCACCGGTGACAATCTAAGCGTTTCCCGGCCACAAATACAGGTTTCCTCGTGCGCTATACAAAGATCTCCCGTTTTATATCTCAGCAGAGGCATGCCTTCCACGCCCAGCGTTGTAATGGTCACTTCTCCGGCTTCTCCTTTTTGAACAGGCTCATCCTGTTCATTCAGTAATTCCACCAGGACCAGGTCGGGCTGATGATGACCACCCCTCCCCGCTTCGCATTCCGTAAAGGCTGTCTGCATTTCGGTTGAAGCATAGGTGGAATAAAGTTTCAAGTCCCATGACTCCTTAATTTTCTTTCCCAGCAGATTGAGGGAAAAATCTGACTGGCGGATATTTTCTCCGATGCATATGGCTTTTTTTACGGAAGAACCGGACAAATCCAGTTTATGATCGATTGCATATTGAATAAGTTTCAGAATAAAGGAAGGCACCGCGACCAATACGGTTGGCTTTAACCTGAATATGGTTTCCCATTGCAGGGATGGCACGCCGGGACCCACCCGGATGATGCCTGCGCCGAGCTTACGAATGCCTGCATGATAGGCCATGCCGGCCATAAACTGGCGATCCAATGTAAGCATCAGTTGAAATGTATCTACGGGTTCGCAGCCGGCACAGGTAAAAGAATTAAATTCATTATATGCCAGTCTTTGCAGGTCTTTTTCCGTAAGTGCAATCGTGACCGGTGCGCCCAGGGTTCCCGAAGTGGAGGTATATTCTATGACGGACGACCTGGGAACACATAAAAATTCATCATTGTATAGTTGCAGGTCTTCTTTCCCGGTTGTAGGAATCTTCACCAGGTCTTCTATACGCCTGATCTGTTCGGTATCTATCCGGTGTTCTTTGAAAATCTTTTGATAATAGGGCGAACTTGATTTTAAATATTCCAGCAGCACCAGCAGTCTTTTCTCCTGAATATCCCGGATCTCAGGCTTCTGTATAAATTTTCTACCGGAAGATTTGTTCATGATTCCAGAATAACAACGGCCGTTGCAAAAGATTTTACATGTGAAAGCGAAACATGGATGAAGTGTATGCCGAGGGAGGACAACGAATTTTCTGTTTGTCCGGAAATTCGCAAACGGGGTTTGCCATTTTCTTCATTTATCACTTCAATTTCATGTAATAATAATCCACTGTCCCATCCCCTGCCCACCGCTTTCAGAAATGCTTCTTTTGCAGCAAACCGCGCAGCATAATGTTCGAACCGGTTCGCTTTTGAATCACAATAGTTTATTTCGTCTTTTGAAAAAACAAGTTCGCGAAATCCGGAGTCCTTACCAACCCGTTGGGCTATGCGGTCCACTTCTATGATATCAATTCCGGTTCCGATTAGCATAATGTGCAAATGTGCAGATGTGCAGATGTGCAAATTCCTGATCCTTCGTTTACCGACTGTATCCATGTTCGATCAGCGGCTATAATATATTTCAATTTCATTCGTAAATATTTTTCATTACTAAATTATCATTTGCACATCTGCACATCTGCACATTTGCACATTTACCTCAGGTTCTCCAAACACTTGTTCACCCGCTCATGTATCTCGTTCTCTTCATTTTTTGTGGCAATCTCCTTCGAAAGTGCCTGCCGGTAATAAATCAGGGCCTGCGCAAAATCCTTCTTCTTAAACATTTCGTCTCCTGCCAGCCGATAAGCCTGGTAGAAATTTGGATTACTGGAAATCAGACTATCCGGACTCACTTCCTTTCCTTCCATCAGGTCTTTCTTATACGCGCGATATTTTAAAAACTGCTGAAACCGGCTCGTTAACAAGAATGAATCTGCAGGAAGGTTTAATGAACTGTCGGCAATTTCCCTGTTTGTCTTCATTCCACTCAGCGAAAATACCTTATCCAGATCATAACACACAAATTCTCCAAGCTGCCAGGGTTCGGTTGATACCCACACCCGTTTTTTCTGCGGTTCAAAAATAATGGAATGATGTGCGATAAACTGGTTGACAGATTTTTCATTTCCCAGCCCGATATCCGTGTTTTCCAGTCCGTCCCGGTCCCTTAAAATCCTAACGGTCTGTGCCACGGTATTTATTTTGGTTGCAGCAAGCAGTTCTTCCACCCGGTGATACCGGTAATCGGATGCACTTTGCCGGATCTGTATCTGATTAGATCTTAATCCGGCCAGTTCTTTACTTTGAAAATGATTTGCACAAATGATTTCATTTTTACCCGGGTCATACATCCCGACGGAGTCAGGTGTTTTTTCAATGATGACGGCTTTGCCATCCTCCGCAGAGCCGATCAGAAAAGATTCTGATACAAACATTTTTCTTTTTTTAGCAATCATGCTTGCCTGCTCAATATTTTCAGCATACTGCAAAATTTCGCGGGCTACCAGGGATACCGGCGAAGCGGAACCTGCAGGAATATCCGATTTGGCGGCATTGATGGTCACGGTGAGTCCTTTTTCATTCATTCCGGATACCACGCCGATGAATCCGCCCCAGGTAACTGACATAAACTTAAATCCGTTCGCCGGGTTCTCAAAAGACACAATTTTATTTTCTGAAAAATGATCTCCCACGTAGAAATCAAAATTCCTTCCAATGATCATGTTCCCATCTTCGGACCTGGATCCCCAGGTGCCAAAAGAGGTGCAGCCAACCAGTGCGAGATTTTGTAAAGCATGACCGATATCATGTGCCGCATGGTAATTAAGAATCCGCTGATAATTGTTTCCTATATAATTATATTTTTCAGAAGCAGAAAGGGAAATGCCATAAATCTCTTCCTTGTCTTCTTCTGTTACATGCTTATCCAGGTCCCTGTTAAACCAACCGACCACATATTTCAAAAAATGACGGTAAAAGTTGGAAGGGACCATCCGGTTGATCTGGTCATTGAAATAGTCTTCCTGTAACCGGATCAGTTCCATGGTTAATTTTCCATTCACAACTCCCCGTTCGAAGGGTTTCCCCTCTACATAGAGCTCGAATAATCCGGATTTACTTTTCCGGAACCAGTTGTTTTTTAATGTATAAAAGCCCGGACTGGTTTCTGTTCGCTGCCAACTGACCGCCTGGTTGTCTGCTATTTTCGGCGGGTTGGTTGTAGAAACAATAAACAGGTAAAGGAAGCCCAATAACATGAGAATGCAGATCACAGCAATAACCCTTATCAGTCTGCGCCAAAACCGGTTTCTTCTAGGCATTTCTAATTTTTTCAATAAAATCATTTTCCCCAGTCAGGGCCATGGCCGTAATCAATCCGCTGATGGCAGTGCCCAAAATCCCGTGCAGATTCAGATACTGTCCGGTAAGAAATAGATTCGGGATCCGGGTTTTTGGAGATACCAGGGTGCCCAGTGGATTTCTGAAGTCCTTTGCTGATCCATACAGGTTCCCGTCATCATTTCCTATATAGTCCCGAAAGGTCAGGGGGGTTGATGTATAGGTATGAAGGATCGCCTTTCTTAAACCGGGAAATCTTTCTTCTACCCTGATGAGCAACTGTTCTTCTTTTTTCTTTTTGAATGCTTCATATTCCGACCCCCTGGCTTTTTTTGAAGAAACGGTATTGAAACTCTTTGCCCAGGGACGCATTTCATCATAGCGCATATATGCAAAAATAGTCATCCCCGTGGCAAAATCCTTTTTTGCTGCCGGTGAAAGATAAATGGCATACCCCAACGGCCAGTTCGTTTCATTATATGCTTCCATCTCCCAGGCCATACCCGATTTATGATAATAGTAGTTGTGCCTGAAATAAGGAAAATGATTTTTTTTAAATACAATATTTAAAATGAACGATGAAACAGTCGTAGGGATATTTTCCACCCGCTTCCTCGTAACTGTTCGTATCCTCCCTGATTCCGTCATCCGATACGTATTTGCCGGCGTCGTATTAGAAATAAAATAATCCGCCTGAATGGTGGACCCGTCGTGCAGCTGCGCGGCAGTTACGGAATCCCCATCCATGATCAGGGTTTTTACTTCCCGGTTCCGGATGATCTCGCCACCTGCTGCAGTAATATTCTGTGCAAGTAATTTCGCTATCTGTGAACCCCCATCCAGCACCCGCCAGGCGCTTTCCATATAACTGTTCACGGTGAGTGCATGAATATAAAAAGGCGTGGCATCGCCTGCACCGGCGTATAACATATTATTCCCGGCCAGGACTGCACGCAGGGTTGCATTCGCTGTGATAGATTCAATAAATTGTTTTGCAGAAAATTGCATCGCTTCTTCTTTTTTTTCATAATCTCCTTCCAAACGCAGCCGGTACAATGGAAAATTGTCGCAGGTATGCTGAATGGTATCAATATATTTCCGAATGGCTGTTTTTTCTTCCGGGAAGTCTTTATTCATCTGTTGTTCAAATGCTTCATATCCCTGCAGAATTCGGTATTCTTTCTCCTCACCCTCCAGTAAGATCCTGTCAAAAGCGGGATCCATTTTTTCCAGCTTTAATTTATCCATCAGGCCCAGCCATTTGAATATCTGGTAAAGGTTTTGGCCTTTACCCAACGCACCGATATAATGAACGCCTGAATCGAATATTACTTTATCCCGCACATAGATCTGGAGGCAACCTCCAATCTGTTTATTTTTTTCAATCATGCACACTGTATATCCCTTCCGGCTCAGTATATTTCCGCAGACAAGTCCGCCCATTCCCGTTCCTATTATGAGTACGTCAAACTTTTTCATAGCTTTTTAAAGGGTGGGTGATAACAAAAAGCAGGTTAGATGTATATTCAGAGTCATGCAGGGCCCTGCAATCCATATGATGACTGAGCGCAAGGTCCCGGATTGTATTTCCAGATAAAAAATGTAGCCTGTTACCGGAGGTTTTATTAAAAGAGAAAAACCGGGTGGAAAAAAATTCACTCAGGCTGGTCGCCCGGTGTTTTTTCTTTAGGTCGCGGTCCCCATCTCGAATTAATAAAACACCATTCGGGCGAAGTGAATCCATGCATTTCCGTATAAGGGCTTGTTGCTGATCCGGGTCCAGATAATGAAGCACATCAGAAAGAATGACCGCATCAGCAGGACCTGGCTGAATTTGAGTGATATCCATTTTAATGAAATGGATATTCCCGTTTTTACTGAAACTATGACTGGCAATACTTATTTTTTCTTCATCATAATCAAATCCGATCATGTCGCGTTCCGGAGCAGAAAATTGCAGCATGTAACTCATAAAGCCATACCCGCAGCCAATATCCAGGATCCGACCCTGCCTGGGAAGTAAATCGTGAAAACGCTGATAATCTTTTTCCAGCCGGATCTTGACACGTAAATACCATTCCAGTACCGGGCCTTTATAAATGTAATTGTAAATGAGCCGTTCCCTGAAAAACCGGGCTTGTTCTCTTTCATATTTCAGGAGATGATACTGCTGCCTGAAATATCTTCCCAGGAATTTAGCCCTTTCTGTATAATCTACCCCAAAAAAAAGATCGCCGGTTTTTATCCGTGGAAGAAATTTAATGGTGATAAATCCGTCTTTCAGTAAAAAATCTCCTTTGGACATGGTATATCCTGTACCATGAATCAAAACGGGCAATATATCCAGTTCCAATTTTTCTGCTATGTAAAAAGCGCCCTTATGAAATCTTTTTATGCGCTCGTCTGCCGACCGGGTTCCTTCCGGAAAAACGGCGATGGAATATCCGTCTTTCACCTGCTGCTCCAGATAACCTGTACTGTTTTCAATGCCCCGTGCAACCGGATAGTAACCGGCCATTCTGACAAGCCTGCCGAAAAATGGTGAATTCCAGACCCAGTTATTGGTCAGCATAACGATTTTGGGATATAACATCGTCATGATCAGTATATCCAGAAAGGACTGGTGATTGGCAATGAGTACAGCAGGTTTCCTGAAATCTTCATGTTGCGGATTGATAATCTTTTTTTTCACATTGCCCATAATGTATAACACTGACCAATTGTAGCCTGAAACGATCCGGTGATATAAAATCCTGGCTGGTGATTTAAAAAAAGGATTCCATTTAACAAGAATAAATCCGATCCCCGTTACGATCAGGCTTCCGATGGAAAAATAACTGAGCGAAAAAAAGGATTTAAATAACCCGGATGCAGTCCACGGAAATCGCCCCTTTTGAATACGGCTGGTAATTAAAAAATGAAAGAAAAAAGGGATCAGCACCTGCGCTATTAATACCACGCTTAATATTCCGGTGATGGAGATCAGTGCAATGGACCGAAGCGCGGGGTGTTTCGCAAATACCAGAACACCCAGTCCTGCCAGCGTCGTAATGGCGGAAAGCACAATGGATGACTTGTAGCTGGAAAGATTTTTTTTACCCGTTTTATATTCCTGGAGCAATCCATCCATGATGAACAGGCTGTAATCATCGCCCAGTCCGAATATAAGTGCGGATAAAATAATGTTTACGATATTGAACCGGATTCCCGCCATTCCCATAATTCCGAGGATCCAGACAAATGCGATCACCATCGGGATGAATGAAACAAGTGCCAGTTCTATCCTTCCATAGGTTAACAGAAGTACAAAGAATACCAGGATGGAAACCATCCAGCCGATCTGGTTGAAATCCGCTGTTACCACGCCCAGGAGTTTTGTTGTCAGGTATTGTCTGTCTGTTATTGTACTTGACGGGTATCCGGTAAACGAACCAGAAACAAAATTTTTCATTTCCGGTTCTACGTATAAGAGGCTGATCAGCGAAACCCGGTTCGTTTTTTCAATGATATAGTCATTCGCAAATCCTATTCTGATATTATTTGTTTCCTGTGAATTCAGCGGCTGATATTTTTTAAGTAGCATGGCAGTTAAAGAATCTAAAACGGACTCCCGAAATCCCAGCGAATCCGCGGCCATACCAAATTCCACGAGCAGTTTTAGTCGTTTGTCCGGGGTCCAGTATTGATTCCAGTACTTTATCCTTTCATTTTGAAGAGAATCGGAAATGAACAATTGAAACACACCTGAATATTTTTGAATGCGTTTTTCCTCTTGCAGCCGGGTGACTTTCCTGTTCACCAGTTCCTGATTTTTCAAAGCCTCTTCCAGGTTTTTCCCATCCGTCACCAGGTAAAGGGAACGCAGACTGTACGCATTAATTTTATTCAGTGTTGATTCTGCTTTTTTTAATTTCTCCGGCATATAGTTCAAATGCATCATATCCCTGTCGAAGCCCACCCTGTTTACAAAAAAGGCAAAAACAAGGGTCAGTATAAAAATGGCCCCGACCAGCCATTTATTATTTTCCGGATGATAAGCCGCCAGCCGAAGGATCCAGGAATCTCTTTCCGTTGATTTGTCAGGGTTTTTTTCTGTTCGGTTGTCAGAAATGAAATGAGGCAGGAAAATCAGTGAACTGAGGGATGCGCCGATCAAACAAAAAGCAGCAAATAATCCGAGATCTTTTAATATTTCCGATCTCACAAACTGAAGGCAAAAAAAACCACCGATCGTTGTCAGACTTCCTATGGTAAGCGGGAAAGTAAGATCTACCAGCACGGCCCGCATATCCCTGCGATGGCGGAAATGATTGTATACATGTAATGAATAATTAATGGCAATGCCCAGCACGATAGAACCTGCGGCCAGTGCAATAACGGATATGGTTCCTTTGATCCAGTATAGCATACTGAGTGAAAACAGGGCACCCAGGACAACCGGCAGCAATATAATGAAAGGAGCTCTTTTCTTTTTAAAATACCAGCTGATGAATAAAATAAGGAACAATGCCGATATGCTGAGTGTAAGAATGGAATCCTTCCGAAGCTGGGTGGCATTTCCTGCTGCCACGGCAATACCGCCGAAATAGACTGCATCCACGCCATCAAAACCACCTTTTTGAAGCCGGGCGATGATCCGGTCGATCCCGGTCAGCAGCTGATTATTCTTCCCTGTATTATTTGCCGGGAATGCGGGACGAACGAACAGGAGCATATATCGTTCGTCTTTGGTGAAAATATGGCCGTCGAATAAATCAAAATTTTCATCATACTGAAGATTCCGGATTTTTTTAATAGCCGGATTGACGAATCCCAGCGGATCCCCTGCGATCAATGATTTCATGACGAATCCGGTGGGGGAAGAAAGGGTGCTAATATCTTTTAATAAAATTCCCTTCAGCCTATCCGGATTTTCCAGGCTGTCCATTTCCCTGTAATCTGCAGGCTCCAGGAACACCGGAAGATGATCTGTTACTATGGACAAAAGCCGGGGAAACAGGCTGTCATTCACCCGTTCCTGTACTTGCTGAATGAATTCCGGGTATTCGCCGCGAAGCCCCGAAGCGAATGAATCAGAAAAAGAAGACAGGGTTTCGGGTGAATTCCGGGTGCTGTCTTTCAGGGAAACCATCAGCACCAGCTTATCTGCAAAACGGGAATTGAGAAGGATCTCATTCAGTTTCTCAGACTGGCGGTCTTTAGGGAGAATTTTAGAAATATCTTCTTCCGGTTTTATACGGAGCGCAAAAAACCCGGTCACAACGAACAGTCCGATGAAAATAGTGAAAAATATTTTCCTGTTTGCTGCAAAAAAACGATAGATATACAGAAATAGGTTCGCCATGGCTAAACGATGGCCTGGTGCTTTTTGCTGAATAATCTGAGCAAAACATATGTTATCAGTCCGGCGGCACATCCCGCTACGAGGGCCAGACTGATACTACCCACCAGGTATTGTTTGAAGTTATACCGGATCGATGATAAACTCAGGGATTTTGTCATGGAAATGTGTTCGCCTGCATCCGGCATCCAAAAATAACCAAAACGATAACTGGCGTATATAATCAAAGGAATCATAGGCGGAATGCTGATGTTTGCAAAAATAATGACCAATCCCTTATTCAGGCGCAGGAGGACTGCCCCGAAAATGGCAACGATTAACTGAAAACCCCAAATAGGCAGGATGCCCATACAAATGCCAAATGCAACCGAAGCTGATTTCCGGCCATTGGTTTGTGCCGGATCGAAAAGTTCATCAACGAATACTTCTTTCCATTTATGCTTAACAAACAAACGCCTGAGCAGGTCCCGGGGTTTTATATATAAAAAACTGATGAGCACGAGAAAGGTATTCAGTATGCTGATGCGGGTAAAATCTGTGAATGGCCTGAAATGTGAAACCCGTTCCTGAGGTGGTGGATAATAGACAGACACCGGCACGGATATAACGGGAATGGCTTTCCAGGCGGCACGAACAATCACTTCGATTTCGAATTCAAAGCGGCGGGTTATAAATTTCATGGATTGCAACCGCGCAACTGGATACAACCTGTAACCTGACTGGGTGTCGGGCAGTCGGATACCGGTTTCCACCCGGAACCAGAAATTTGAAAACCGGTGTCCGAAACTGCTTTTCCCCGGAACCGAAGACTGGTCCATGTTACGGGCTCCAATGATGAGTGCGCCCGGATTTTTTTCCAGACCATACAGAAAAGCCGGCAGATCCTTTGTAAAATGCTGACCGTCGGAATCGATGGTAATGGCATATTCAAAACCCCGTTGTACTGCCAGCTGAAATCCCTTTTGTAACGCGATCCCCTTCCCCTGGTTTGGGGAATAGGATATGGTTTGGATTTGTGGAAAGCGCCGGAGAATATTTTCTGTACCATCCGTTGATCCGTCATTTATAACGATGACCGGGGCATGAAATGACCCCAGATCGGTAATGAGTTGTTCAAGGAATTTTGCATTATTATATGTCGGCACCAGTATGCAGACTTTAAGCTGCTCAAACAGATTTGGGTATATGGCGGATGGAGAATGGTGGATGGTAGGGATAATCAGTTAAAAATTATTTCTCAAAGGTATGAAATGTATTAAATGTCGTTAATTTTACGCACCCGCTGATAAAACAATAAACCATTCCTTATGCCTGGTCGCGTTATGATTTTTGATGATGATACGGATCTGCTTGAAGTTTGTGGCATCGTATTGAAATCGAAAAATTACATAGTGAATGGATTGAATAAATGCAACGACATCCTGAAAGAAGTAAGATCCTTTTCGCCCAATGTCATTTTAATGGACAACTGGATTCCGGATGCCGGCGGCGTGAAAGCCACCCAGCAGATAAAAAACGATTTATTCCTGAAGACGATACCTGTCATTTTTTTCAGCGCCAATGATCATGTCCAGGAGCTGGCAACCGAAGCGGGCGCAGAATTTTTTCTCCAAAAACCATTTGAGATAGATGAACTCGAAAACGTTGTTTCCAAGGCGATCGCTATTCATCGTCAGGCCGGCATCTCTGAAATAAGGTAATGAATCTGGTAATGGGGCCTGATTTTCCTGCTATCGTTTTAAGAGTTTGTAGAATTTATTTCCCAAAACGATCAATTTGTAGATTTTATTATTTACCCCGGTCCCCGTACTGTATCAATCACTTTATAGATCTCTGTAATATCAATATCTTCCAGATAAGGGAATAATTCTGCCACATCTGTAAAACTCCGGATGCAGATATAGAAAAAGCGGGTTTTATGATAATAGATCTCCACATAAAAATCATTGATCTGGTAAAGACTGATGCGGTAGCAGCCGTCGTTGCGTTCTGCCAGCAATACGCCTTCTGTGGTCAGAACTTCGGTTTTGGCCTTCCCGTCCATAAAATTGAAATCCCTTATATCCATAATTAGATTTTTAGCGTTCTAGACCAGATTTCAATTATTTATTCAAATCACATACCGGTATTTCAAATACAGACAGGCACAAGATTCTTATTATATAAATCAAAGTAAAATGGAAGAGATGGTCCTCTCCCTTTCCCATGCTGAACTTTTAAAAGCAGACAAGGACTATGAAAAGGCGGCCAATGCGGTCAATTTGATCTATGTAAGGGATAACCTGCCTGGTATTCACCGCTTTAAAAAGGGAAAGGGATTTACATATATCCAGGACAACAGGACCCTGAAGGGTTCTTTTGAGTTGAAAAGGATTAAAAAACTGGCCATTCCGCCTGCCTGGACGGAGGTTTGGATCTGCTCGTTGGAAAACGGACATATCCAGGCTACGGGGCTGGATATCCGAAAAAGGAAACAATACCGTTATCATACGTTATGGGCTCACGTCCGGAGTGAAACCAAGTTCCACAGATTGTATGAATTTGGCAAATTATTACCCCGCCTGCGCGCCCAGCTGGAATCAGACCTGCAGATCCGGGAACTAAACCAGGATAAGGTATTGGCTACGGTTATCAGTCTGATGGAAAGAACTTATATCCGGATCGGCAACAGCAATTATGAGAAATTATATGGCTCCTATGGCCTGACGACCCTAAAGGACAAACATGTTTCCATTACAGGTCACACCATGCGTTTTGCTTTCCGGGGGAAAAAAGGAATTCAGCACGATATCACCCTGAAAAATAAAAAACTGGCCCGGACGGTTGAACAGTGCCGGGATATTCCGGGAAAGGAATTATTTCAATACTATGATGAAAATGGCAACCGGAGAATCATCGAATCCGGTATGGTGAATGAATATATTAAGAAGTCAACCGGAAAAGATTTCAGTGCAAAAGATTTCAGAACCTGGGCGGGCTCCGTTCATGCATTTGAAACATTCTGTTCATTGGAAGAAGTAAGTACGGAAGCAGAAAGAAAAAAAAATATTGTAGCTGTTCTTGATTCCGTTAGTAAAAAACTGGGCAATTCCCGGGCTATCTGTAAAAAATATTATGTTCATCCCGGACTTCTCCGTTTATACGAAGAAAACAATCTTTCCAGATATGCCCGTACGATGGATCAGATGGAGAGTTCGGAGGAAAGTTTTGGACTCACACCCAGCGAGAAGGTGTTGTTGCGGATACTGAAAGAAAGTTAGCGAAATCAATTTGCACATAGAATTACGCGCGTTCAAACTTCAGGATAAAGTTCGATCCCGTATCCAGTCCGGTCTGAACATCAATCGAAGCCTTATGTGACTGGATAATGTTCAGCGTGGTGGCCAGTCCCATTCCCAGGCCATTTCTTTTGAAAGTAAAATAAGGTTCAAACAAATGCGGCAGGGTTTCTTTACTGATCCCGGTTCCATTGTCTTTGATGGATACCATGTGGTGTCCGTTCTGACTGGTTACAGAGATATCCAATTCCCCCTTGCTTTCATGCATGGCTTCAATTGCATTGATGATGATATTGGTAAAGGCAATTTTCAATTTCAGCGGATCTCCTATGATATAGGCGGGTTCATTGGGATAAATAACTTTCCAGTTTACTTTTTTAAGTGTGATGCGATCGATGATGGTCGCGATGGATTCATCCAGGATATTCTGAAGGGATTTTTTCTCGCGTTTATTTTCCGGTGGAGTGGAAGAAGACAACAAAAGTTCAGTGATCAGATCGTTTATCCGTTTGCTGTTTCTGCTGATGATATCCATATAAACAACGTTGGTTTCCGCATTATTTTCCAATGCCATTTGTTCGACGGAAAGATTGATATTATTTAAAGGATTCCGTACCTCATGAGCGAGGGCGCGCACGAGCCGGTTGGCGGCCCCGAGTTTTTCGGCCTGCAGCGTCGCTTTTTCTGCTCTTTTCAGATTGGTGATATCATGTATGATTCCCTGTATATAGAGATTATCGTCTGCATCCATCTCCATGGAAAGTGATAACACAGATTGAAGCAGTTCCCTGTTCCGGCTGATCATTTCCACTTCAATATCTTCTACAATGCCTTCTGTGCGAAGCAGATGATCAATCTGTAAAGCCTGCTCTGGTTTCGCAAAAAAATGATTCAGGTTCATGTCCATGAGTTCATCCCGCGGATAACCCAGCATTTCAGACGTGATGAAGTTTACATCTTTAAAAACCAGGAATTGATCTGTCAAAAAAACAGCATCTTTTGATCTTTCAAAGATGCTTCTGAATTTGCGCTCGTTGGCACGAAGAATTTTCAATGCGGCTGCCCGTTCAAGGGAATAACGGATACATCTTTCCAGTTTTTCTGTATTGAGCTCCAGTTTCACCAGGTAATCAAATGCTCCGGCCTGTGTAGCTTCCATGTCAATTTTCTGGTTCCCCATTCCCGTCAGTAAAATCAGGGGTTGTTCGCAGTTCTGTTCAAGTGCCTCCTTCATCAATTCAAGTCCCGTTTTGGCACCCAGGTAATAATCAATAAAATATATATCGTACCTGGCTTCAACAATAGATTCCAGCGCTTCGGGATAACGGTAACACCATTCTATAATAAACTCCTTTCCCCTTATTTTTTTAATGTACTGACTGGTAAGAAAAAAATCTTCCTCATCATCATCAATAATTAAAACTTTTATCGGAATATTTTCAGCTATCATGCGGGGGACCTGGTTAGAACGATGTGCTTAGAACATTTTGATTTCTCTAGTGATTTTTCATTTCTTCATACAAAGTCATCTTGTTGTATAAAGTCTTCCTGTCAATTTTCAGTAACTGCGCCGCTTTGCTCTTATTATAATTCGATTCTTTTAAAGCCTGCAGAATCATTTCATATTCCGCGTCGATGCTGGCTTCTTTCAGGGAGCTTTCACTTAAATTGATTTTCCCGTTTCCGGCTGCTTTGGGTTCAAATATGGCCTGGGCACCCGGGTTATAAGTCGTCGAAGCCGGTTGTTCTGAAAACTGGAGTTTGCTGTAGTTGGATATTTCAAAAGGAAGTGTTTTTGCTTCAATATAATCTCCTTCTGTCAGCAGTGTAGCCCGTTTAATCACATTTTTTAATTCGCGCAGGTTACCATACCATACATATTTTTTGAATATTTCTTCTACATCCGGTTCAAATCCTTTTACCTGCTTGCCCAATTCCTCGTTCGTCGTATGAAGAAAATGATTGGCAAATAACATGATATCTTCCGTTCTTTCCCGGAGAGGCTGGATCTCGATGGAGAATTCATTGAACCGGTGATACAGGTCTTCACGGAATTTACCGGACCGGGTGGCATTCCACAGCAATTCATTGCTCGCTATCAGGATCCGGACGTCCAGTTCGATATCTTTTGTTCCACCTACCCTTCTCATTTTTCTTTCCTGCACCACGCGTAACAGGGAAACCTGCACATCGTAAGGCAGGTTGGCCACTTCATCCAGGAAAATCGTTCCGCCATTGGCTAATTCAAAACAACCTATTTTCTGGTTCAGGGCACCGGTAAACGCTCCTTTTTCATGACCGAATAATTCACTGGCTGCGAGTTCTTTTGATAGTGCACCACAATCAATGGCAATAAAGGTCTTATTGGATCTCTTGCTTTTTTTATGTATTTCCAGTGCAATGGATTCTTTACCACTCCCGGTTTCGCCATAAATTATTACACTATAACTGGTCGGTGCCACCAGGGCTACCTGCTTCAATATTTTCCGAAATGCTTCTGAATTCCCAAAAATATACTTTCCGGAATACGTTACACCAACGGTTTCAGGATCTGGTTTTTCGGTTACCTGGGCTGTTGATTTAACCGCCGGTTTGGGATGATTGTTTTCACTGTGTTCGATGGCCTGTTGAATGGTATGGATAATTTCGTCGGGCAGAAGAGGTTTTGTGATATAGTCATATGCACCCATTTTCATAACTTTTACAGCTGTGCGCATATCACTATATCCGGTTATGATAATTACCGGTACCTCCGCATATTTATTTTTGATACTGGTAAGCATCTCCATGGCGTCCATATCTCCCAGCCGGTAATCACACATCACCAGGTTGGGCTGGTTGGAATCCAGCCAGGCAAGGGCTTTTTTACCTGTGTACATTTCAATGACTTCATAACCCCGGCGGGTCAGAAACCTGTTCAATAACAAACAAATGTCTCTGTCATCATCAATTACAAGAACTTTTTTCATAACATCAAATTAGTTGTTCAAACTGGTTACATAAGTAAATTAAAAGAATAAAGACCTCATCTGGGCAACCGGAATATTTAACTGGTCCCTGTATTTGGCGATCGTTCTGCGTGCCACAATATATCCTTTACCAGAGAGGATATCGGTTAATTCCTGATCCGTGTAAGGCTTCTTTTTATCCTCCTTCTGTACAACTTCTTCTACGATCCGCTGAATGACCTTATTGCTGATAATGGTTCCTTCTTTGTTAGATAATCCTTCGGTAAATAAATTTTTCAGCAGGATCATTCCGAACGGCGTATCAGCATATTTGTTACAGGTGATTCTTGATACCGTGGAAATATCGAGGCCCACGATTTCTGCAATATTCTTTAGCACCATGGGTTTTAACTGCATGGTATCGCCGTATTTAAAATATTCCGTTTGGAAATGAACAATTGCTTTAATTACTTTGAGCATATTGGTTTCGCGCTCCCGGATGGCTTTAATGAACCATTGGGCGGAAGCCAGTTTGCTGCGCATGTACTGCCGGGCATTCCGGTCGGAAGTTTTATCGCTATCCATATGCTGCACGGTTTCTGCCCAGGTTTGATTAACATGCAGTGAAGCAGACCGGTGACGGGACAGGGAAACCAGTATCTCATCTGCTTCCACGGTTATGATAAAATCGGGGAAAACGGTATTATTTACCTGAATGGAATTGGTAGAACCGGTAAAGGGCCGGGTTTTAAGCGTTGCCAGCACCTGGAGGACTTCTTTCATTTCACCGTCCCGCATTTTCATTTCTCTTCTTATTTTTTCAATATTGCAGGCATGTAAATCATCAAAATGATCGCGGACGAGTTTCAATGCCGGTTCATACATGGAGGTTTTATATTCCAGCTTCTGCAACTGAATAAGAAAAAATTCTCCAAGATTCCGCGAACCGCAGCCCAGTGGATCCAACTCCTGAATATTTTTTAATACGGGCATCAGTTCTACTCCGTGAATCCATATATTCTGTTTGAAAGAAATTTCTTCTGCAATGGTATCCAGATCATTCGCCAGGAATCCGCTTTCGTCCAGGGAATCAATCATAAAATCTGCCAGTACGTACCGGGTCTCATCATGTTCAATAAACCGGTATTGCTTTTTTAGTTCCTGCCTGAAATCAAGGGTTTCAGCAATCTGGCGATCCGGCATCCTGTCTGCCGGTAAATAATTTTCGTATTCTGTTTTGTAATCCGGAATATCATCGTATCCATATTCCTCCCAATTTTGAAAATCCTGAACGGATTCCTTGGAAAATTTATCATTCAGATCATCATCTGCGTTATTGTTTTCTTCCAACGCAGGGTTTTCATTTATTTCATCCTCAATCCTTTGCTCCAGGGACAGGGAATCCAGGTGCAGCAGATTGAGCAGGGCGATGTGATGCGGAAGGATCTTATGCTGTAGCTTTTGTGACTGAAGCTGATGGAGCATGCAATTATCTTTTGTTCTCCTTTTAAAAACAAATAAAACACCAGAAATTTACTGGTTGAATTTACCGATTTAAACTAAGAAAAACAAGAAATTGGGGAATTTATTACCCGTTTTGGGGAAGTTACCCATTTATCCCTTTGATTTTTCGGTGGATTCTTTTTCTTCAGGGCGTTTTTCATCCCCCTGTTTTTTCTTTTCTGCTGCTTCTCCTTTCTTTTCTTCAGCCTCTTTTTTCTTTTTGTCTTCTTCTTTTTTCTTCTTTTTGAAGAATCCTCTTAATAAAAAATTATGTTTGGCAGCTTCCATATTTTCGTCGAGTCCGGCCGACCCTTTCTTCAAATTGACCATCGTTGCGTTCAGGTTATTTCCCATACTTGAATCTCCGAGCAAACGGGCGATGATGCCATGTCCGTGGTTTACTTTATACGCAACTTCCGCCAGTTGTTGTGTGATCAGAGCCGCATTGTCGGCAGAAGTTTTTAATCCGGCAAGTATCTGTTCTGTTTCCACCGGGGCGTGAGAAATCAAAATTTCATTATCCTTCACGGGTTCTTTATTCATGGTTCCCGGAGAAATTAATACCACCCTGTCTCCGACCAAACCATCAGAACCGATACTGGCGCTGGCATCCTCCTTAATAAATTTTCTGATTTCTGATTTGATATTCATATTTACCAGTACAGATGTATCGTTCACCAGTTGAATACCATCTACGGTTCCGATGGCTATGCCCCCGAATCGGACGTTGTTTCCAGGTTTCAATCCGCTCACATTGTTAAAAACTGCTTTCAGTTGAAAAACAGAAATAAACAGGTTTTTCTGTTTCCCGATAAAAAATAATCCAAGTACAAGGAGTATCAGTCCCGTAACTATAAAAATTCCAAGTTTCCATGTAAGGCCTCCGGTTTTTTTCATATCATTCGTTTAAAATTATTTAAGAGAAAAAGGATTTAATCCAACTGTCTTCATTTTTTTCCATCTCATCAAATGTACCCTGGGCAACAAGGGTTCCTTCGTTGAGCATAACGACCCGGTCAGCAGTCATTTTAGCGCAGGAAATATCATGGGTGATAATCAGGGAGGAAATTTTAAATTTCCGTTGCATATCCAGGATGAGCTGACTGATTTCCTTTGCTGTAGCTGTATCCAGCCCGGTTGTCGGTTCATCATACAGCATAATTTCGGGCTTCAGGATCAGGGTTCTTGCCAGACCGATCCGTTTGCTCATGCCACCTGAAAGCTCCGCAGGCATCATATCTCCCGCATCCGGTAATCCAACATTTTCCAAGACCTCCTGAATCAATTCGTTGAGTTTTTCCAGGCCAAGGTCTTTTTTATGATGACGCAGGGGAAAGGCAAGGTTTTCATACACCGTCATAGAATCATATAACGCGCCGCTTTGAAAGAGAAAACCTATCCGGGTGCGGAATTGGTTAAGTTCATCATATCCAATATCCGCCATATCCTTTCCGAATATGATGATTTCCCCTTCATCCGGATCTGTTAAACCAACCATACATTTGATCAGTGTTGATTTACCCGAACCTGATTTACCAAGCACTATAACATTTTCAGCCTTGTGTATATCCAGATCAACATTTTTAAGAATTTGGTTTCCTTTGAAGGCTTTACTTAACCCTTTTATCCTGACGACCGCTTCCGTTTCCATTGTCGTTTAAATTTTTTATAAAATATCCGTAATCTGAACTGTAATCATATCAATAAAAAAGATGGCCAGAGAGGCAGTTACCACAGATGAATTTGCTGCGGTGCCTACGCTGGCTGTTCCTCCGTCTACACGAAATCCTTTATAACATCCTATAATGCCGATGGCATTGCCGAATAAAACGGACTTGATCAGGGAGGGAATGATATCTATCCAGTCCAGCTTGGAAAGGGCCGCGTTAAAATAGCTCGTGAGTGACATATCCCCGTGAATATTATAGGCGAGGTAAGAAGAGAAAATGGATATGGAATCGGCAAAAACCACCAGGACCGGAAGTACGAAGGTAGCCGCCAGCACCCGGGTTACGACCAGGTAGCGGAATGGATTGATGGCAGAAACTTCCATGGCATCGATCTGTTCGGTTACTTTCATGGATCCCAGTTCTGCCCCGATACGGCTACCGATTTTGCCGGCACAAATAATAGCTGTTATAACGGGTCCGATCTCCTTAATAACAGATACGGATACCATACCCGGAAGTAAGGCTTCCGCTCCGAAATTGGCAAGGGAAGGTCTCGTTTGTAAAGTAAGTACCAGTCCCATAATGAAAGCGGTTATCAGGACCAGGGGGAGTGATTTATTTCCCATTTTATAACATTGAACCATAAATTCCTTCCATTCAAATGGACGTTTAAAAACTTCTCTCAGAAAGCGGAAATAAAATAAAAAGAAATTCCCTGCTCCCTGAACAGTTGATTTTAAAGGCACCCAGGAGGGAATATGGGTTTCTACGGTTGTCATTCTTGATTTCATTTAATCCATTCTTGAGAAGATCATGCCGTTCAGTTTTAAGTCATTATCTTGTATAACCAATATTTTTCAGCCAGAATCGTGGATTATCTTACCCATTTCAGGCCTAAAGCCCAAAGCTTAAAACCTATGAGTAATTTTTTAAAAAATGAATTATATAGTTTATTCAGCGCTGGCTTGATTTTTTGATGAAAGCAGATAAATAAATTTATATGACGAACAGAAAAATTGTTGCCGGTTTATTAACCGGCGTGGCAGCCGGGGTTGTAATCAGCCTTATTTTGTCTACAAAAAAGGGCCGTGAGGCAGGTAAGAAATTTATAAAGGAAGGAAATCATCTCAAAGATGATCTGAAGGGGAAATTCAATGATTTCATTGATCAGGTACAGGATAAAGTACATGGTATTTTAAAGTAGCTAACTTTAAGCAATATTTTATATGACCACCACAGATTCCATCAGGACACTGATAGATAAATCGAAAGACTATCTGGACACAAAAATCGAATTGACCAAACTGAAAACGATTGATAAATCGGCAGATGTTTTATCTACCGCCATCGTCATGGTATCCATGATCTTTCTGGGATCCCTCGTTATATTATTTATCAGTGCGGGTATTGCAATTATGCTGGGTAAAGCGCTGGGTGCTTATCAATATGGATTTTTTATAGTGGGTGGGTTTTATGGGATCATTTTGCTGGTCATTTATCTTCAAAGGGAAAAATGGCTTAAAACACCCATATCCAACGGGCTTATCAATAAAATGCTGAAATAAACCCGAATGAAAAAAGTTATCAATGCAGCTGATCTTGAAAACGCGATTGCCCAATTAGAACTGAAAGCAGCCGCCCAGAAAAAGGATATTCAACAGACTTTCGCGGTGGTTTCTGAAGATCTGAAGCCACTCAATTTAATGAAGAGTGGTATTCGCTCAGTTTTTTCTGGTGAAAATAAGGAGAGTCTTGTCAACGCCCTGATTGGCCTGGGCTCCGGTATCATCAGCCGAAAGCTGTTTTTTGGTAAAGCCAATGGAGTTGTTGGAAAAACAATCGGCAATGCCATTCAATGGGGAATGGCCGGTCTGGTATCAAAAAATGCCGAAAAGATTAAAGAAAAAGCAGGGGAACTCATTGATAAACTTTTCAAAAAACATAAACCGGATACCCAACATTCACCTGCTTCTAACGCCATTGTTAAAAAGATCAGTTCTTAACTTCCGCTGAAGTATTAAATGTTTTTTCAACACGGTGCATGAGGCTGGAAATCGGCCCTTCCATTTTCCCCGTCCTGTCGTCAAGATTATTGTTTTGCAGAATGGTACCCAGGTCCAGTGAAGGAGGCAGGTACAATAAAATATCCGGCTTGTTGCCGGCAACAAAATGCCTGATGGCCGTTTCACCCCCTCCCAAGCCAATTTTTTCTTTGATCACCCGGAGGCATTCTGATGCGATATGCTCCAACTCCTGCACCCGGTGTTTATCCTTTATCTGTGAATACGCTGTGATTCGTTCAACAACCACTTCCGTTGATTTACCAAATATTCTCTCCAACAGGCTTCCCGGCTGATCATTTACTAAAAGATCCGACATGGGATTCTGTTCAAGTTTAGTATAGATTCCAAGTAAGATGGCGGGTATGCCGGCTTGCGAAAGCGCATTATTTCCCATCGGATTACCAGGACCTGCCGTTTCCATCGTGTTCGGATCTATTTTTTCCAGTGCATTGAACCCCAGGTTTTTCTGAACCAATTCGATAATATTCATATAATAACAGTTGAAATGTGAAGAAATAGGAATAAATAAAAATGCCCATCGGGGATGAGCATTTTCAGTCTCCATAAGAACATTCAGGCTCTTCTGATCGCTCCCAATACCAACGAAACAATTGCAAGGATCAGTAAAATATGAATCACGCCACCCGCACTATATACGAAAAACCCCAGGATCCACCCGATGATCAAAATAACTGCGATGAGATACAATAAACTCCTCATAAAATAAATTGTAAGTTGATTAATGAGATATACAGTAGCAAATTCGTGCCAGACCTGGTTTTGACGGTTATGATCGCGCATTTGTAATATTTACTTCCGGAATGAATACTATCATGTAGATGATTCTCTACAGTAAAAAATGTGAACAGAAATCCTTATATTTTTTTAACCAGTTGTAATACAGTTGTTATATTTGGATGTCTCGACCCACTCCCGGATATAATAGCGCTTTTATAACCAAATGAATTCAATTTCTAATTCTGGTAAGCGTGTGCTCATCATTGATGATGAAACAGATTTTTGTTTGCTGTTAAAAAATTATTTTGTAAAAAAGGATTTCGAAGTTCATATTTATCATACACTCGAAGAAGGAATGAGGAATATGGAAATCATTAATCCGGATATCATTTTTCTGGACAATAATTTACCGGATGGCCTGGGTTGGGAAAAAACAGAATACATCAGCAAGCATTTTCCAAATACCCGGCTCAACCTGATCAGTGCATATCAATATGATCAACGGTATTCCGATAACCCGGGATCCGTCAGGATCTGGGAAAAACCCATCAGCCTGACTGAGTTAAATAAATACCTCAATTAGGCGGAGGTTTAGCTTTCTTCTTTAGCGGGAATCCTGATGATTACCTCATGAGCCAACTGGTCATTAACAAGTAAAAGGACAGCTGAATCCTGCTCTGCACCATCTAATTTTACAGTCATTTGCTTTACAGAATCATTTTTTTCAAATAACAAATGATAGTCTGTTTCGGCATACCGGTAATGTATATCCCAGGTTTCCCAGCTATCCGGAATACAGGGTTTCACGGAAAGCCGGTTTCCATTTCTATTCAACCCAAAAAAAGATTCTGCCAGTAACTGGTACATCCAGCCTGCCGAACCGGTATACCAGGTCCAGCCACCCATGCCCTCATGATTTTCCACTGCGTAAACGTCAGCAGCAATAACATAGGGTTCTGTTTTGTATTTTTTAATGCCGGCAGGTGTGGATCCATGATTCAGCGGATTAATCATCTGTATCAGTTCATAGGTCCGCTGCTTATCATCCAGCGCCGCAGCGGCCATGATAAGCCATACTGCTGCATGCGTATACTGCCCACCGTTTTCACGAACACCCGGCAGGTATCCTTTGATATAACCCGGATTGGGCTCGGCCTGGTTGAATGGCGGATCAAATAACCGGATAACAAATTGTTCTTTTTTTACAAGGAATTCATAGGCTGCGTTCATGGCAGTCCTGCTGCGTTCTGTATTTCCTGCTCCTGATAATACGGACCAGCTTTGCGGAATCGAATCAATTTTACATTCTTCATTTTTCGAAGAACCGAGGGGTGTTCCATCATCAAAGAATGCGCGGAGATACCAGTTTCCGTCCCATGCATTCAATTCTATATTCTTTTTGATCTGTCCGGATTCTTTCATACAAACTTCCATAAAATCCTTATCCTTTTTCAAATGGGTCAGTGTTTGAAAACGCATGAGCACATCATATAAAAAGAAAGCCAGCCAAACGCTTTCTCCCTTCCCCTCATGCCCGACTTTATCCATTCCATCATTCCAGTCGCCCGATCCCATCAGCGGTAAACCGTGTGATCCATAATGCAATCCGTGCTGGATCGACAGTTTACAATGATCGTACAGGGTGACTGTCTGTTCTGAAATCCCGGGCAATTCGTAATTGGAGTCTTCTCCGGGATTCAGAAGTCTTCCTTCAACAAATCTTACATTTTCATCCAGAATGGTTTCATCCTCGGTATGTTTCACATATCTCGACACCACGTAAGGTAGCCACAGATAATCGTCTGAACAGGTGGTTCTGACACCCCGCCCGATCGGCGGATGCCACCAATGCTGAACGTCTCCCTCGCGAAACTGCCGGGATGCGCTTAATAATATCTGTTGTTTTACCAGATCGGGCCGGTTATGCAGTAAAGACAAAACATCCTGCAACTGATCACGGAATCCAAATGCGCCGCCGGACTGATAAAATCCGCTTCTCCCCCAGATCCTGGAGGCAATCGTTTGATAATTCAACCAGCCATTAAATAAAAAATTTATCGAAGGATCAGGAGAATTTACCCGGATCGCAGAAAGTGTTTTGATCCAGAATTCTTTTACATTCAACAAGGCATTTTCTGCAGCTTTAATGCCTTTACATTTTTTAGCTGTCAGCAATGCACTATACCTGTCCTTACCTGCACCCAGCCGGAATACAATTATTTTTTCTTCCGAGTCAGACAGATCCATGGCTGATTGTAAAACGCCGCAGGCATCCTGGGCGGCTCCCACCCTGCCGGAAAGTTTTGCCTTACCCATCGCCTCCGGGTTTTTATAGGTCCCATTCCTTCCAAGGAATTCTGTACGATCACTCGTATACGTTTTAACCGGATCATCCACGTCAAAAAAACTGACGTAATTTCCAAAATCGCTGTTGTAGGCATTTCCCGCAAGCAGGATTCCGGTTTCAGTATTGATTTCTGTTGTGATCTGCATCCCGGTCTTTGTTCTGAGATCACCCAACACCCATTCTACATATCCTGTAAGCGATAGTTTTCGCATACGGCCAGAAGAATTTTTTATTCTGAAAAAAATATATTTTAACGGCTCTTCCGGATCCACAAATACCGTCATGGAAGAATAAATACCATCTTCTGCAAAATGAAATTCACTATACCCAAAACCATGGATGGAATAATAATTTGCCTTACCGGGGCTGGGCAACAGGGAGGGGGACCAGTACTTTCCGCTTTCTTCGTCGCGGATATAAAATGCTTCACCGCATAAATCTGTAATGGCATCATTGTTCCAGGGGGTCAGTCTGTATTCATGTGCATTTTCCATCCAGGTATAAGACTGTCCGCTTTCCGTGATTACCGAGCCAAATAATGGATTTGCCAGCACGTTGGACCAGGGTGCAGGTGTGGGATTTTCTGAATTGGTTAATATATGGTACTCATTACCTGTTTTTGAAAATCCGCCCATTCCATTATAATAAATCAGGTCTTTTGATATTTCAAGTGCAGTATGCTGGGATGCGTAAAATTTTGTTGGCGTAAAATACGGGATGACCGGTTTTACAGTGGACCTACGCCTGATCTGATCCTCCAGGCTGCCCAGGCTGTCAGAAAGAATGATCCTGGAAACGGCCTGAAATAATATCCGGTCTTCCTGTGAAACCTGTTCTCCCGACCTGATAAAAATGCCACCGGGTTTATCTTTTACATCACTGATGATGCCGGGAGAAATCAGACTGAGTAATTCATTTTGCAGGGCCTGCCGGTATCCGCCATAATCTTCATTCCAAATGACCAGGTCTACCATCAATCCTTTTAAACGCCAGTAGGCATGCGCCTGTACCATCTGCCTGGCAAGATCAATGTTGGCAACATCCTGAATCTGAAGGAGCACAATAGGCAGGTCACCGGAAATTGAATAGCTCCACAAGGCCGACTGACCCCGGTGGTTTCTGAGTATGATGGATGCATCCGCACGCAACGCCGGATTAGAAAAAATAACAGAACCCGCGAGGCGGGCGTATAATTGTGCATCGGCTTCTGTCGCATTAATTTGCCGGAGTACCACCTGGCTATGCGTCCAGGCCAGTTCAAAGGCCCGGTCAGTCAGCGGTCTGTCCTGATATTTTTCTATGAGTGCCGTACAGGCTTCTTTGTTTTCAGCCATGCCCATCACCATATCGACCGTAACTGAATCATGCGCATCGATCAGAAAACGATAACGGATGGATACGATCGGGTCCAATACCGCTCCCTGTGAATTGCTCAGCGGCTGGTTTTTACCCAATGCAGCCGGTTCATGAATACTGTGTGTTCTGCCTATAAACACAGCACGGTCGGTTTCAAAAGAGACATCTTTGATTTCCTCCGTGTTATGCACTTTCATAAGATGGAACATCCAGGGTTGCGGATCTCCGGCGCCCCTGGGTCGCCTGGTGCATAGAATCGCATCGCGCTGCGGTAATATTTCGGTTTGTACGAAGAGGTTGCTGAAAGCCGGATGGGCCGAGTCAGCAGCAGCAGATGTGAGCACCACTTCGGCATAGCTGGTTACTTCCAGCCATCTTTTTCTCCTGGAACGGTTGCTGATATGAATTCGGCGCATTTCAACATCGTCTTCCGACGAAACGACTATTTCGGTATGTGTTTCAAAATTCTGTTCCTGCCTCCTGAATTCGGCTCTTCCCTGGGAGAATACGACTTCATAGGATTCTGCTGTTTTTAAGGATGGCTGAAATGCGGCGGACCAGCTGCTTTCCGTATCCAGGTCCCGGATATAGCAGAATATGCCGGTATCATCGGTGGTGGCATCTTCGCGCCAGCGGGTGACAGCAATATCTTTCCAGCGGCTGTACCCGCTTCCGGAATTGGTAATCATCGCATAATAGCGACCGTTAGAAAGCATTTGAATTTCGGGTAATGCGGTATTGGGGGTCCGGATCACGCGCATCTGCACTTCCTGTTCTGTGATACTGGTATCCGAAACGTGTACGGTGGGTGAATAAAATTCGGTTGCGTGAGGTACTTTTTCCTGTAGCAGGAGCATGACAGCCTTAAACTGCGCTTCGTTTTCAAATCTTTGCTGCATCGGTTTGTCGTGCAGCAGGTAGGAAATTGACAGAAATGCCATTCCCTGGTGATGGGCCATGAATGACCTGACAATGGCAAATGTTTGCCCTCTCGTAAGCCGGGCATTCGTATAATCCACTGCTTCGTACATCCCGTATTTTCCACCAAATCCATCCGCTTCCATATCCTGGAGATTTGCAACCGCCTGTTCCGGCTGTACCATCAGGGCCATGACGGTTGAATAGGGTGCAATCACGAGATCTTCTCCCAGCCCACGTTTCAAGCCCAGTCCGGGAACTCCGAATGCCCGGTACTGATAATTCAGGTTAACGTCTACCAGGTTATAACCTGATTCCGATACACCCCAGGGAACACTTCTTTTTTTACCATATTCAATTTGTTTCTGGACCACCGATTTATTGGTTTGATCCAGCAGGGTGTTATCAAAACTGGGCATCACAAGCAATGGCATCAGGTATTCAAACATGGAACCGCTCCATGAAACCAGAATGGGTGAAGTGCCCGGGCTGGTAAGTTGCCGGCCCAATGCAAACCAGCTGTCCTGGGGAAGTTTTCCCTGGGCAATTCCCAGGAATATGGTGAGCCTGGATTCGGAAGCGAGCAGATCATAAAAACCATTGTCCCGGCGATGATCCGTTACATTATAACCGATTGCCAGTAACCTTTGCGATTTATCATAAAGAAAATCAAATTGTAAATCGGCAAATTCTTCACTGAGCCTGGCGAGTGCCTGAATGCTGAGTAACCTTTCTTTTGCGCGGCGGCTGGTTTCGATGAGCTGTTTTCGAAAAGATTCGAGCCACCCCTTCTCCTCCGGATTCAATTCCTCTTCGTGATAAATATGTACCTGGGGAAGCAGCACGGATTCCAGTGCTGCCAGTTCCTGTAAAGGCATAAAACGGGATACGGATTCCTCCAGGAATTTGAATCGTGCGGGAAATGAAGGAATAGATAACCAGGGGGAAGTTTCATATACGTCATTGAACGCATCCCGGACCTGGTTTGCAAATGCATCCGACCACCAGGCGGCTTCTGAATCATCATTGATTAAACCCGTCAGGAATTCAGCCGCCTGCAAAAGTTTTTGCAGGTAGTTGTATATTGCCTGAACGGAATTGATTTCATTTACTTTCTCATTCGCAAGCAATTCTTCTATTAATTCTGTTCCTTTTGTACCTCCCAGTTTTTCCCGAAGTATCTCCAGTGTAACCCGGAAGCCCTGAAATATCCGGTCTGAAATAACTGTTTTCCCTGCGAGCAGTAGCAGCCCCTGTTTCAGTGTGATCAGATGGCCTGCCATATTACCACTGTCAACGGAAGAAATATATTTTGGCGGAAGGGGGTGAAGACTCTGCGTATCATACCAGTTATAAAAATGTCCTCCATACCTTTCCATTTTTTGCAGGGTTTGCATGGTATTTGAAATTCTTACCAATAAAACCTGCATGGGTATATATCCAAAATCGAAAGCTGTCAGGTTGGACAGCAGAGAGAGCCCGATATTCGTGGGAGAAGTCCGGTGCGCAATACGATCCACAGGGCTTTCCTGGTAGTTATCCGGCGGAAGCCAGTTATCTCCGGCGACTACAAAATTTTCAAAAAAGGCCCAGGTCTTTCTGGCCAGCTTATTTAAAAATAATTTTTGTTTCTCATCCAGTTTAACCGCTTTCCCCTTGTCGGACAAACTGATTTTCCAGGCAACAGCAGGCATCAGCATCCAGCTAATCAGGAAGGGAAGACTGACTCCCATACCTGCAGTCTGTTTATATTGCATCCATTCAAATACGGAAATGGAAAGCAGGACCGGAAACCACATGGAAACATAAGATTGAAATAAATTACTGCCCGTTCTGTTGATTACATTTTGAGATGGGTTCCATTGCAACAGCTTTCGATGACTTATCAGGAGTCTCCAATTTGTTCTTAAGATTGCCCCTCCGTAAACAAACGCTTCATAAGGAAGGGTAATCAGGATGAACAGCTGGTTTGCAAAATGTTGAATTGTATACTGAAAACTCATTAAGATATGAGGAAGAAAACCCACGTCTCCCGGTTTTTGCCATATCTCCCAGAAAAAACTAATGACAGAATTCAGCAACAGGATCGTTAAGACAGAAAGGGTCCAGAAAAAAGGTGCGTGTGAAAAAATCCAGCCAAATAAAAGCATACACAACAGAGCAATGGGCACGAGGCTTCGGCGCAGGTTGTCGAATATTTTCCATTTTGATAAAGGAGAAATAGGGTTTTTCATAATCTTACCTGAAGTACCGGGAACCCATGGTAGTAACCAGGATGCAATTTGCCAGTCGCCCCGGATCCAGCGGTGCCGGCGTTTCATATCCACATCATATCGTACAGGATAAGCTTCGTACAATTGAACATCGCTCAATAATCCGCATCGGGCATAACTGCCTTCCAGTAAATCATGGCTCAGTATCCTGTTATCCGGAAAGCGGTTATTCAGGGCATTTTCAAATGCATCAATATCGTAAATGCCTTTGCCGATAAACGAGCCTTCTTCGAATAAATCCTGGTAAACATCCGAAATGGCGCGGGTGTAAGGATCAATACCCGGCTCGTTCCCGTGCATCCGCGCAAATGTTGTACTGTTGTTTGATGGCAGACTAACGGCTACCCTGGGTTGAAGAATGCCGTATCCTTCCAATATCCGTTGTTTCTTTTCACTGAAATGAGGATGGTTCATGGGATGCGCCATCGTTCCCGTTATTTTCCATGCGGCATCTCTCGGAAGCTGGGTATCCGTATCCAGCGTGATTACATATTTTATCTTTTCATATACGGTTGAATCCCCTACGATCAGGGAAAAATTTTCTTTACCTTTTCCCCGTAACAATCCATTCATCTCGGCCAGTTTTCCTCTTTTACGCTCAAATCCCATCCACATTTTTTCTTTCGCATTGTATTTGCGGGGCCGGTGGAAAATAAAAAACAGTGATTTTTTTTCATTCCCATATTTATTGTTCAGGCCTTCAATCCGAATGCGGGCTTTTCTTAAGAGATCCTGTTCAGCAGGTAAAATTTCCTCCTTCGCATCCTTGAAATCGGTCAATAATGCAAAATGAATATTTTGTCCACGGTTCGCAAGGGCCCTTACTTCCAGGTTTTCCACCAGTTCATCCAGTTCATTTGTATTATTAAATATGGAAGGAATGACGACAAGGGTCCTGAAATTCTCCGGAATGCCATCAGAAAAATCCATCCGGGGAAGAATTAAGGGACGTATGATCAATGTGCTGATCCAGTTGATCAATGTGATGGAAAGCTGACTGCAACCAATCATACAAACAAAAGCAATCGTAAGAAGAATCCAGGGATTTTTATAACCATCTTCCCAGGCCCGGAGAATCAGGGTGCCCGTCATAATCGCCGCCAGCAATATGGAGGATCCCGCATATAATAATAAAGGGATTCTTTTAATGAAATTTATTACCCGTTCTCCAAATCCAAATTGAGCACCTGATTCCTTTATTAATTGTTTAATACCACGGCCGATCAGGTAAAATCCCAGGTGTCCTGCCCGCGAATAATCCGGTCTGTTGAGATAACCTTCATTTGCAAGTGCCAGGGTCATCCCGGCAATAGCCGATTCGGGCAGGTTGCTGACTTTCGCTACCTTTTCCACACTGTGCCTGTATTCATCGCGGGTGTGAAAATCCATCAAAGGATAAATACCGGAATTTTCTGAACGCAGCATTTTTTCGACAACGCTGATATTTTCAACAAAGTCCCTCCAGTTATTACTGCTTAAAAAACGGAGACTTCCAATACTATTGCTTATGGATACCTGGTCAGCTGCCTGTTTTTGATTTTCTATATGCACCAACTCATCACTTGTCATTCCTTTTTCAGAGAGACGTTGTTCAATCCAACTGATCGGCAGTGCGAATGCAGATCCTTTCCCAACCAGTCTCCTCGTCAGTTCTGCCACAAAAGAACTTTCCATGGGCGGACCATACCGCGCCATGTCAGCGATAACGAGGATCAGGCTTTTCGGATCTTTTTCTGCCGTTTCGGTCATCTGGTCTGCCCAGTAATCAGCCAGATTTTTATTAATCCGGTTTTTAGCAATCAGGGCAGCCAGTCTTCGCAGATTTTCGATAAGTGCCAGTCGAAGCATGATGGGGATGGCCCACAATTCGCCTAATTTTAATTCCGATACTTCCTGATAAGCAGCAGTAAAACCATTCAGGCTTTTCAGATCCACACGGCCATCACTATGCGCAATGAGTTCAACAGCCAGGTCGTATACGCGCGGCAATCCGACAGAAGGTCCTTTGGAGAGTTGCGGCAATCCCTTGCTGTAACCTTTCGGTAAATGCTTTTTGCCGGTATAGATCTGTTCTTCTATCAGGTAAAAATTATCAAGTAACCATTCCCCTGCGGGCGTAATTCTTTTATTTTCCTTTGCAGAAGCTGTGAGCAGGTTATGCACTTCCAGCAGGATCTCTTCATTCTCAGCCAGTCTTTTCAGGAGTTGTTCCGAAGGTTTGTCAATCGTCAGCGGATGATTTTTTGCAAGGGTGCGCGCATAACTTTCCAATTGTTCAAGGCTAAACAGTTCAGACCGGATAGGTGCTTTTTCATTGTCATATTTATGCATGAGGTCATCTCCCAGGAAAGAGATCCGCAACTGTGAAATGAATTCCTGTATCGGGGTAATATTAACTTTCAAATCAGACTGAAGTATTTAATGATATTAATAAAAAGAGTCAGATCAGCCATTCATTTCCATTGTCAAGAAAAGTCATAGTTCATGTATGGGATGCCCATGTGAACCTGCATAAGCCGAGGTGAAACAAGCGCCGAAATATAAAATAATGGATGAATAATAAATCCATAACATCAAAATCACGATCGAGGCAGTTGTACCATACGTTGTTCCGATCTTAGATTGCCCGAGATAATAACCAATTACAAATTTACCAAACAGAAACAGAATTGAAGTAACGATCGCACCGACAAAAGCGTTTTTCCAGGACAAAGATGAATTGGGAAGAATTTTAAATATCAGCATAAACATCGAACTGATAACCAGTAAAATCATTCCAATGTTTGCAAAATAAAAAAGATTCACAAGCGAGTCACTGAAAAGCCCCTTTAACCGGTCGCTCAGCAAATCCACGAGTGCGTTCGCCGTGAGGGAGACCATCAGCAGGAAAGCAACCCCAATCAACAAGGAAAATGAAACCAGCTTTCTCAAAACAGCAACCAGGAATGCTTTTTTCTTTGGTGGTGGAATGGACCATAAATAATTTATGGATCCCTGAATTTCAGAAAAGACGCCAGACGCCCCCAAAATTAATATGATGGTCCCGATAATTCCTCCCAGTTTACCATGACTTGAATTCTGGGTATTCCGTATGATGTTTTGTATTTGTAAAGCTGCATCACTTCCCACCAATCCGCTGATCTGATGGTATACGCTGCCCTCCACTGCCGCCCGGCCAAAAAAAACAGCGGCAAGGGATATGATAACAATCAGAAGCGGAGCTATGGAGAAAACGGTGTAATAAGATAATGCGGCACTTAATTTCAACCCATTGAGATCGTTAAACTGATTAAAACTTTTTACCAATAATTTCCACACTTCTTTGACCGGGTTATGCTTCATATATTTTGATAGATCATTAAAATCAATTTCGTGCCAGGATACAAATCATCCCTCTCTTCAAATATCATTGCATTTGGGGAATTCTTTGCTCAAACTGCTGCACTGCACGATCACCGGAACTCACCGGCAATCTAGTCTTTTTTCATTATGCGCTGATTGTAAATTCTTTAAAACACCATTCCCATACAGGGACCGTGCTTTTAAATTGGTACCTGTTTTGAATGTTTAATGAAAACGAAGTTATGTCACAATACATGCCCTGGACGTTTATTGAAGAGAAGTTAAAGAACCTTGAAAATGCTCTGTTTTTCTCCATGAGCGATGCAGTTTTAAAGATTCCCACCTGTGTGATAAAACTACTGGAAACAGATGAAATGGGTCAGTTATGGTTTATGATACCAAAGCCGTCTCAGCATATTCATGCTTTTGATATGACATTTCCGGTAAAACTGGATTTTTTTCGTAAAAGCCAGGACTATTACGTAAAGATTCTGGGAAAAGCGTTCCTGGTAAATGATCCCGAGGAAATAAACAGTGTTGAGTGTTTACAAGAATTAACCAAACAGCGGGTAAGAGAAAACAAAGCTGTTCTGATAAGGGTTCAGATCAGTCATGCAGAATATGTAGAAAAAGCTCCAGTGAAAACCAGTTCCAAAGCTATCCTGAGTCAGGTGAAGACCAGACTTTACAGATGGTTTCAGTTGTCGCAACCCGATAACGGATTGGACTTACAGAAAATTCCGGTTGAAATAAAATATCCTTCCCTTTCTTCATTTTCCAATTAAAAGCGAAGGCCTTTTATTTTTATAAATAATCCGATCATAATGTCAGGGTACCCACTATATCATGCCCGCAGTGGGCAGTTTATTTATTTCAATTCTCTGGCAGATGGCTGAAAAAAAGTTTTTCAACAGATCGAAAAGGTTTTATATTTTTTCCGGAATCGTAGTGATCCTGCTAGCGGCCGGATTTCTTTTTTGGAGGGATTTCAAATACAAACTGGTAAATAGAAAATTAAACCAGCTGGTTACCGGGAAGTCACGGGGCCTATACCAGATCAGCTATGAGCACCTTATTATCGATGAAGCACTCGGTAATATCAGTGTGGAAAATATCGAGTTGCTTCCGGATAGTTCCGTATACAAGTTGATGATCGCGGACAATACAGCGCCCATATCGTTGTTTTATATCCGAATACCCGCCTTGCATATTACGGGGGTGAAAACGCCGAAAGCACTGTTGAATAAAGAGATCAGCGCCCATATCATCCACATAGAAAATGCGGAAATAGAATTTCGCCTGGGAAAATCAAACAGTGAAAAAAAACCGGACATCAGTGGATATCTGGATGGATCTTTTTACCGCCAGTTACTTGGCAGGCTTGTGTCCATAAAAGCGGACAGTATCGTGCTGGAAAATGCAAATATCACACTGACAGACAAACAGTCGCATGTGATCCGAAGCCGGGCGACCGGATTAAGTATCCGGTTTGCATCTACTTCCATTGATAGTACCACGCAAAATGAAAGTTCCCGGATTTTATATTCAAAAGAGATCTCTTTGCACTGTAATCATTTCGAACTACCATCTAAAAATAAAATCTATGATCTCGAGATTTCCGGTCTGGATTATAATAGCCAGAACGCCGGCTTTCACACGGATCAGGTCAGGTTAAAACCCAGGTTATCAGAAGCTGCATTTGCTGCATCCCACAAATATGCGAAAGACCGGTTCGATATCTCCGTTGCACACCTGGATCTCCGAAATATCAACCGGTATGGCCTGCTTCATCAGCAGTTGATTGCTGACAGTTTGCAGATCATGCAGGCCTCTTTACGCATATTCAGAGACAAATCAGTACCCAACGATTCCGTAGACCGCACACATGACTTTCCGCAGGAAGCGATTATGTCGCTCCCGTTGCCTTTGTATATCAGAAAAATAATAATCAAAGACAGTTATATTGAATACAAAGAGAAGAATGACAAATCAGACAGCAGCGGTAAAGTTGCATTTTTTCATGTGCAGGCCGGGCTTGAAAACGTAACCAATATACCAGACTCCATACGGATCCATAAACAAATGCGCCTTGTTTTCAATGCATCTTTTCTGAATGCCTCTCCCTTTTCCGTAGTCATGAACCTGCGTTTGAACGACAAACAGGGGCATTTTCAACTGGACGCTAAACTGGGCTCCCTGGACGGATCTTCCCTGAATGCCTTGCTGAAGCCCATGGCGCTGGCGGAAATGAATAAGGGCAAAATCAATAAACTAATCTACCACATGGAAGCAAATAACATCAGCGTAAAAGGGGACCTGATTTTATTGTACAATAACCTCTCCGTAAAACTGTTAAAAAAAGACGACAAGAAAAATAAGTACAAAACGAAAGTGTTTTCCTCTCTGGCGGCCGGTTTACTACTCAAGAAATCAAATCCACAAAATGGCAAAACACGCATTGGAAATATTGATTATACCCGGGATATTCATCGTTCCATTTTCAATTTTATGTGGAAGAGTTTGTTTTCAGGAATAAAACAAGTCGCTCTTTAAGCTTCTTAAAGCCTAAATCCTTTTAAAAGGGGTATCCGATCGAAAAATTCAACACCATATTGCTGGTATCGAAAACCCAACGCTGTTTCGGAGGAAGCCATGGTTCCCGAACGGGTATTCCCAAATCCAGCCTTAGGAGCAGGATGGAAATGTCCAGACGAAGGCCAGTACCCACCCCAACACCAATCTGGCTTGGCCAGCTTTTGGTAAATTGCGAACCCACCCGGGAACTGTCATATTGAGAAGTCCACACATTTCCGGCATCTATAAAAAAGGCCCACCTCACAATGGAAAACAATTTAAAACGTAGTTCGGAATTCATTTCCAGTTTGATGTCTCCGGGTTGATCCGCGATAAAAGCTGTGTCCCGGTTGCCGGCATAATAGGAACCAGGCCCCAGCGACCTGGAACGGAATGCACGTATATCGTTCGCTCCACCGGCGAAAAATTCTTTAATAAAAGGCATCGTGTAGCTGTTACCATACGCATAACCCATACCTGCCGTGAAGCGGCTGGCCAGCACCGTGGTCTGAGAAAAACTAAAATAATGACGGAAGTCCACTTCACCCCGTACATACTGGGAATAAGGTACATTTAGAAATGTTTTCTGAATGCCGGTTTTTTGCACATTAGCTCCGCTGACGATACCCGCTATGTTGGCAGACAGGTCAATATTGCCATTGAAATAAAAATTATTCTTATTATGGTTCGGCAGCAGGTTAGAGTTAAAATTAAAATTGTAGGTCGGCCCGATAATAAATGTTTTTTCAATACTTCGTGCCAGCACGATATTCGTATCCAGCTGTAATTGGTACAAGGAATCGATATGCGTCGGATTTACCAGATTGATTCGGAACACTTCCAGCATATGTTCCTTAGTCGCACTTTCTTTCCACACATAACCAGCACTGGCTTTAAATGAATTCAATGTGTACTGTGCAGACTGATCATAATATTCATAACCGAGTGAAAACTTTGTTTTAGGAACATAAGAGCTGTTCGTCTGGAACTGAACAGGACCTATGATTCTCGGTAAAAATAAACTGACGTCGCCACCAAATTTGGTCGTATTGGTATATTGCCCGTGACCCAGATTTTGTCTCAGGTATCCCAAATAAACGGTAGTGGTAAGTAGTTCGGCGCCTCTTAGAAAATTTCTGTTTCTCCAATTCACGGATATCTGGCCTCCGTTCGCATCGTCCGACTGGGTGAGTCCGGATACTTCGAAGCGGATTGATTTTTTTTCTGTTGGGGTCAAATAATAGTATGCGTCCAGCATCTGTCGGGCAGTATCTGTTTCGTCGAAGCGGATTTTTACAAATTTAAATACGCCAAGACTGATCAGCCGGTTTAGTGACAGGTCATGGTCCCTGCGATTATATACATCGCCTGGTTTGAAAATAAGGGCGCGGCTGAAAATCTGTGGTTTAAACATGTTCTGCGGATCAATGATGGTATATCCATGGAATTTCGGATAATCCTTAACATGAACAGAAGTGTCTTCATGCACGTTATAATTGGCAAAGACGATGACATCGTTGATCCGGTAAATTTCCCTTGCCTGTGCAGGCGTTGATTTTTTAATGATCAGTTTCATATCCACCTGATGATTGCCGACCGTGGAGTCGGCATGGATCAGGAGGTCGTCCGGACTAAAATAATAATACCCTTTTTGTTTTAGCCTGGTATCAATACGAATCCTTTCGTTTTTAATAGATTCCAGGGAATACGGATCGTCCTTTTTAAGCAGGGATCTCTTTGCCATCCGGCCTATATCCTTGCTTAATGAATCTGTAGAATCTACCGGTATTGGATATACGACGTTCCGGATTGTATACTGATTTCCGATTTCCGCTGTGTAAATGGCACTTAGCTTTCTTCCTTTATAAACGGTGTCCAGGATCACTGAATCCTTAAAATAGCCTCTGTTTTCCAGGCGATTCTGAAGAACGGCCCGGTTCTTTTCCATTGCGCTGTAAGACGCCAGCACGGGTGGTTCTCCTAGCTTTTCGCGAATAATATACCGAAGCCCTTTGCCTTTCGGCTTTCCGGCCAGATTATATAGTAACAGCTTTACTTTAATTCCCAGAAATTTTCCATTCTCCTTCGGCCGGAGCAAATCATCCAGTTCACGGGTTAAAGCAGATGTTTTTGAACGGGAAAGTTTTGGATCGGCCTTGAATTTAATCTTTGCTCCGTTATAGAGATACTGACCATCCTCCAGACTCTTTGTTTCGCTGCATGAGCAGAAAAGTATCGTCAGTATGAACAACCCGGTAAAAGGTATAAAAACTCCTTTCATTATGTGGGTTGATTATTAGAGGTGGTTGAATTCGGAGTCGAAGTTTTGGGTTTATGTGTTTTGTGCTTCGGCACTGCAACAGGCTCTTTTTTATTTTGAAATAACTCCCGGAATTTATTATAATCATAAGTCAGTATAAAACTTAAGCCGGTTTCCACAACCTGACCCTGTACCACGGTTTCGTACTGGTCGTTACGGTACACTCTGATCATATAACGTCCGTCTTTGCTTAATTTGTAATCAACGCTCACGTTTCCCGCCAGATTGGTTGCATTCTGGCCCGGATTGGTTTCTTCCAGCTGGAAGTCGCTTCCCACTGTTACCCGTATCCTGTCGTCGAAAAGACCTTTGGAAATCTTTACATTCAGATCGGTCTGATTAGTGGGTGTTCCGGATGAATAATCCTGGTCAGCGTTCAGATCGAAGTTTACGTCAACCCCTTTTACAATCGAGGCCGCCAACTGATTCAGCTGATCACTGAGTAGCTTGCTGGCGCTTTGTTTGGCGATGGTTCCCGCATCCGTTGGCGCTCCGGAAGACTGGAAAGGATTTTGCTGGATAAATCTCCCTAACAACAATAATGCGAAAGTCTGCTTGTTTTCTTCCGCTTCATCCGTGCGCATCTGTACCAGTTTGGTATCCACATCAGGCCATAACGATAAGAGATTATCCGGTAAGGCAATATCAAATTTGATAATGGGTTTCAAAAGTTCCCCGGTCATATTCAATTTCACCTGAAAGGGCAATCTCGTTTTATACCGGTTTACATCGGATGAAGATCCGGACAACTGATCTTCCAGAAGATCAATGGGTGCGGTATTGACCGTATAGATCGCGGTGATATCAATATTGGCTGTTCTGGGGTCACCGGTCCAGGTGATCGTACTACCTCGCTGGATATCAAATTTACGGTGCAGCACACTCAGCGTAAGATTATAGGAACCGTTGACTAATTCGTAGTTACCGGTCAGGCTGATCTTGCCACTCATATCTACACCACCTGTTAGTTCTGCGCGACCGCGGAGTGACAGGGCATCCCCGTTCCGTTCGTCGATTATCAGCGTAAACTGCGCACTACTGTCTGTTTCTATAGTGGCAGAAACATCCATACCTTTCAATCTTGCGGTAGAAGACAGGGAATCCAAAAAACTTTTTAAATGAACGGAATCCACTTTTTTGTTTTTATCAACAAAAATCACGACGCCGTTCCGGTCTACCACTTCCGGATCATCGCTGGGAAGTATCACGTAAAAATCCGTGTTTTTATTAACCCGTAAATAGGAAGTCACTTTGGGAAGGTTGAGGTCACCGGTTACGTCAATATCTGCATTCAGGTTCAGTTTTCCATAAAACATCCGGTTTGGTTCTTTTGGTGTATTGACCGCACGGAAATTCTGCGCACTGAATGAAACATCGAACGTATAATTTTTGAAATCTTTTGTATAAACATTTCCGTCGAGGGTGGCTTTATTCCCGGCAGAGTCTTCCATCACAAAATTGTCAAAATTAAATCCGTCTTCGTCGAAAGCGATCTGGTCATTAGATAACCTTAATGGTTCGCCCGTTAACACCGGCACCAGCACAGCGCTATCAAAATGAAGGCTGCCTTTTAGAACCGGATTCTCCAGATTTCCACTTGCATGCAACCCTCCTTTCAGATAACCCTGCATCTGACGGACCTGTGAAACGACCATGCCTTTGAACGAAGCCAGATTCAGCTGATTTAATTTTATATCCATATCCATCCTGCTTTCGCCGGAAAAATATTTTCCATCCACCTGCACATCATTGTTTTGCCCTTTCAGGGATATATGGGCCATATAGGTATTCAGTTCCTTGTTGTTTACCTGAATAACCAGGTTGCCAAGTGTATCTTTTTCATACATCAGGCTGTCGACCTTGAGGTCAGCGGTAAATAATGGTTTGCCGAATACATCTTTTATTTCAGCCTTTCCATTGACGGTTCCTCCTATCAGCAGGGAATCCTGTTCAGCAAACTGACTAATTGTTTTGATCCTGAAATTTGTAAAACTCACGGCCAGCGGCGACTTTGTGGTTTCACCATTTGTATTGGCTTCGAAAGACTCCGCGCCGTGCTTCAACTTCAGGTTGCGGACAATGAGTCCGGAGGAATCATAATGAACAAAATTATCAGCTGGCAATAGCCATCGCTGATAATTCAGTAAAAGGCTATCCGGATTGAATACAAAACGAAAACCGCTTTTTTCCTGGGCAAATGAACCAGAAAGAATGTATTTATTTTTTGCTTTTTTATCCTTTATTAATAACGTGGTGGACAGCTTATCATTTGCCAGTATCCCGTATACAGCCGTCTGATACAACTGAAATCCTTTATATCCTGCATCGGCTACGTATACGCGATAGTTAAACCCTTTATCACCTGTATCAGCCGTTATATTGAACTGATGGATGAACTGCTCATTGATTTGAATCTTTTCATCGTGAATAGCCAGTTTCAAATCATTCGCGGCACTGTTAAATTGAAAGAATCCGGTGAGGCTGTCGGTTCCTCTCAGAGATGGCATAAGAGCCAAAACCAGCGGAGAAGGCCTTACAGTCAAGGCGATCTGCCATTTTTCGGCTTCCGTGCTGTCTTGAGCCGGAACAGGCAGTTTATAATATTTATTCAGAAACCGTTTCACGGATTCCGTCACCTTTGTGAGTTTGTACCGGCCTGTCCAATCGATATCGACCACTTCCGAACGCAGTATGATGGATTGACCGGTATCGGCATGTTGCGCAACAAATGTGATACTGTCGGTAAATAAAGCGCGCCTGCCCTGTGTCAGCCTTAGTTCCCTCAGCAGGGCATTACCCTGCAAGGCGTCCGGATTTGTATTCTTAAAATCTGCATCCAGTACCAAATGCATCTGCAAACTGTCATTCAACAGGTTTAATGCCTGCGTATTGAGTGTATCCAGGATCAGCTTCAGTTTAATGGCAGGAAATTTATCCTGAAAAGCGGCTTCAGCGTTTAAATGGTAGGTAATATTGGGATCCTCCATGGACGAAATGATGGTTCCATTTCCATTGTTCAGATTGGCATCCAGCAGTAGTCCCCGGTATGGGTATGATTTAAATATGGCTTCCTCCAGTTTCACATGGAAAACACTATTCATTTTTTTCGGATCGAAACCTGAGCCTTTTGCAGTTGCATACAGGGTGACTTTCCCCAGCAGCGAATCCTGTTTCAGGATATATCCCAGATCCACGGACCGGGTACTGGCAGCCAGGTCATAGGTTTTGCGGTCAAGGTCCAGATTTCCATTCACCTCCACATCTCCGTTACTTGTTTTCGCATGCAGCTGAATAAAAAAGCGTTTAGTGGTTCCCGTGAATTTTCCATTTGCCGCAACATGTTCAGGAATTCGAACATTATCCGGAAATGATTTTGGCGGTATAAACCGGTACAGGTCAGATTTTGAAGTGCTGAGTTTAGAAATCGTGATATTGTAAAATGCGTTTTTTGCGTCTGGCAGTCCTTTGATTTCTCCGGATGCCGCCAGTGAAGTATTTCCGATGCCGTCAATCTCCAGAAAGGGAATGTGCAGATCCTTCAAACGACCCGTGAGTTTGCCGTTCAGCCGGAGAACTGCCAGCTGATTGTCTTTCAGAGGTCCTTCCAGCGAGGGTACGAATATCAAAACGTCTTTTACCGCTATGCGGGTCTTATCAAATTCGAGATTTGCAATAATGTCCCCCGGATGTTTCTTCAGGTCATTGAGCGATTTATATTGAATAGAGGTGTTATTCCGGATATCAGAATGGCTAGTTCTTATAATCAGATTCTTTAATGAAGCACCCATGGCGGTGTATGATACCTGGGTAGAAAGGTTTTTCAAAACGAATCCGCTTTTCTCATCAAATGAAATGACGTCAATTCCGGCTCTGTATGTCCCGGGATCTGCATGGAGACCGGAACTATGTATCCGAAGATGCTTTACATCCAAGTGATTGTAATCCATTCCCTTTTTAACTACCAGCTTATTGTTGTCGTCATACTGCAGCCGGGTGCTGTCGATGGTAAATGACGCAATATCCACACTCCATGTTCCTGCATGGCTAACCGAATCTTTCGCCGGTTTCGCCTTAGTTATTTTGGACGGGGCTGTTTTTCCAAAACGCAGTAGAGCCGCTGTATTATCAAGAGCGATTTGTTTAACCTTAATATGTAGTGTTGCCAGATTGATGGAATCGACTTTTATATGAAAACTGCCCAGCCGGACAGCTGCATCCATATCCTGCGCATCGTTCCTGTAATCGATGTTAATCCGTGTAAAATCAATATCGCTGAGTTCGAGTTTTACCGGATCTGCATTTTTGTTATGTGCACTCACTGTGTCAGCCAGCTGTTGCAGGATAAGTATGGGATTATATTGCCTGATTTTGCCGGAAATATCCGAAAGCGCAATATCCGGCACGATATAGGCCTGATGCGCCGGATCAAAAGTCTTTATTTTTGTTTTGAAGTCACCCAGATGAACATCGATATCGTTACCGGTCGCATCATCGGTATAGCTCGCACGGATATTATGCAGGTGAATCGTTCCGATAATAAACTGGAAACCGCCACTGGTATCTGTTTTTTTGGGAACGTTCTTCGGTCCGGAACTAAATGCGTCTGCAATAAACTGAAAGTTAAAAACCGTATCAGGCATCTGTCTTTTAACTTTCAGGACAGCATTTTGCAGTTCAAGGTTATTCAGCCGGACTTCCTTGCTGAAAAGCCTGAACATGCTGATATCTGCTTCTATTCTGCCACCCGAAATCAATGTGTCCTTTCGCCGGTCTTCCAGGTAAATATTTTTTAGAATAATACGACTGGGAAAACCGATGTATAAATTGCCAATGCGGACTTTCGTGTGCAATTTATTTTCAAGGAAGGCTTCCATTTTATGCCTTCCGTAGTTTTGCACCGGACCCGTCTGGATCAATACGATGATGAGCAGAAGAATGCCCAATATGACAAGAAAAGTCGTAATGGTAATTCGAAAAATCCGCCTGACTGTCTTCTTCACCTTTTCGCTGATCGTCATACGCTATGCGGGGGTTTCCTGTTTAAAGCAAAGAACAGGCCTTTTTCATGGGCGCTGTAAAAGAGAATATACCCCTGACGAGGGGAAAATATTCTACAAATAAACTATATTTCAGGCTTTTATTCCTTTTCTTCTCCGATCAGGGTAGCCCAGGGTTTCATCCCGGGTACTTCTTCGCCAATCAGCCGTATGATGGCTGTAAGCGGTATAAACAGGAACATGCCTGGAATTCCCCAGATCAGGTGGCCGATCAATACCACCAGGATGGTGATAAAAGGATTCATTTTCATTTTACCCCCGACCACATGGGGAAGGATCACGTTGGCATCCGCAAAATGAGTGATCAGAAAAACAATCCCGACTGCCAGTACGTGGCCGGTGGAACTGGTCGCAGCAGTTATCAGCATCGCCAATGCCATGCAAAAATAGATTCCCAGGTAAGGGATTATATTCAGAACAGCCGCCATGATGCTGATCAGCAGGGCGTACTTTACTCCAATAATTACGAGACTCGTAAATATAAGTATGGCTACCACACTCATTTCAATTAAAAGGCCCAGCACATAGCTATTAATCAGCAGACGTATCCTGTTGATAACGGCATGTACTTTCTTATTATGGGATTCATCAAAAAGCTCAATAACAAAACGCATCAGTAAACGACGGTATTGAAGCATAAAGAATGTAAATATGAAAAAGAATATAATAAGAATAAGTGTTTCGGCAAGACCGACAAAAGTAGTAGCAACGGAATTCACGGTTGTATTCATAATACCTGTTGCTGACTTATTCATATATGCAACCTGCTGCATATTGGTGATATGATATTTCTCGCTGATCCAGTCCTGCACTTCCTGCCATTTTTCTAAAACCTTCGCCTGAAGGGAAGGGAGATCCCTGGAAAGGCGAACTACCTGGTGGCTGAAGAAATAAAATAATCCCACAAGGAATACCATAAAAATAAGCAGGGTTATTATGGAAGCCAGCCCGCGTGGAAAGTGGTGTTTTTCAAAAAAACGAACAACCGGATGCAGCAGGATGGCCACCAGGAAGGAAAAAAACAGAGGAACCAGCAGGCTTTTCCCTATCCACATGAACAGCAATATCATGGCAACGGCAAAAAGTGTAAATGCCAGTCGCGCATAAAAGGGAAATTTCAACATATTTACCTGATATTTAATAATTCCTTTTAAATAACATATAATCCTGCTTAAAATCGTTGCTAAGCCGATTTTTATCGGGATAACCCTGTTCTCCCCCAAAAGCATACCGTTTTACAAATCTGTATTTTTCTGAAAGCAGTTTATTGTCCTGCATCATTCCCAGATAGGTCGGATCACAGTATAAATAAAGATAGTCCGGTAAAATATTAATAATCCGGTCATAGGTATTATCATACAGGCTGGCCCGGGGTGTTACCAGTTTCTGATTGTCATAAATAATTGCATTTGTGAAATATCCCAATGCCCCGATATCGTCGGCAAAAATCAATTTCCCGGAAAGCTGCGATGAATCTTTAAAATCTCTGTTCAATTCAGCATAAATATTTTTTTCAACGCCACTCCTGCCTTTAACGATTAAAACAATTATCCAGAAAAGTACGGGTAAAAAAAGGAATGAACATTTGAAAACCGGATTCAGCCTCCGGTTATTTCTATACGGGTCCAGCAAAGCTTTTACTCCAAAACATGCAAATAATAATTGCATCACATCGATCGAATAAAAATACCAGCTCCATGCATGAGGCGCTTTGATAATATATGCGAGACCGAAGAGAAGGATCCAGGTTCCTGTTAACCTGAACAAAGGATCTTTCCTGAAATAACGGGTGAATCCATACGCGGCCAGCGGAAATATCAGATAGAAAACCGGATCCGGGAAAAATATGCTTTTAATAAGATAAATAATGGGTGCCCTGGTGAATGTGCTTTTCGCTATGATGGATTGAGGCAGGATCTGACCATAATATAAATAAATACAAAGAAGTGGAACGGACAAAACCAGCAATCCGATCATTGCCTGCCTTACAGGAAATTTCCGGGTACTGTAACATTCATAACAAAAGACAACGAAAAGGAGAATCACCGCCTCCGGTCTTAAAAAATAAACTGCCGCAAGTAAAACAGCAGCCAGCATTTTTTTCCCATGAAGGTAAAGGATCAATCCTGACAGAGACACCAACAGGAACAGATCAGCCTCCATACCGCCTACAGAGATCCTGTTTACCATTGGATCCAGGGCATATAGCAAAACGAACAGGAAAAAAAACAGGGAGGAGCCGTGTTTAAAAAAATATTTATAAACCAGGTACAGGGTGGCCAAGTCGCAGAGCAGGTTAAAAAAGAGGAAAAAATTTTGAATGGGAACAGAAAGTAAAACAGGCAAACTTGCGATAATGGCGAATAAGGGTGCCGTAGTTCCCATCACTTTTTCTCCCCGGTTGTAAACCAACCCCTGTCCCGATGCCAGATTAGATCCATAACGGTAGGTAATAAAAGCGTCATCGAACGTGGGAAGTGTGTAAGCCGCCAGCATGCGGCAAATCACAACGACTATACAGGCAATCCAAAAATTCCGCATATACACTTATTCAGTAAAAGTGAAAATAATGATAATTCCCCAGTCATGCATGAAACAATATAGTATACAACGGCCCATTTATTTAAGCAGGTAGAACTTTTTTCCCGATTTTCGTCTCCATCGCTGGTGCCGATTGTTTATTTTTGTTCAAAAGGAATTTGAAGAAGGCCTCAAGCTTCCTCCTGCGCATTTTGAAAATATCCGGTATTACCCTTGGTTCGGTACTGATATTACTTTTTCTTGCACCCTATCTTTTCCCTGATACTGTGGGACGGCAAATAAAACAATGGACAAACAAATCCATCAAGGGAGAATTAAATTTTTCTAAAGCCAGGCTTTCCTTTTTTACCCATTTTCCATCTCTTACATTAACATTATATGATGTGGATTTAAAAGGATCCGCTCCTTTCCAGCAGGACACTTTATTATCTGCTGAAAAACTTGGCTTTGGCGTAAACCTGGAGAAACTGATTTTTAACCACCTGGTCAGCATTAATAAAATTTATCTCAATGAGGCTTTTATTCATGTCATGGTAAATGAGAAGGGCCTGGCTAATTATAACATTTACAATGCTGATACCTCATCTGTAAAAACAGGTGAATCAGATTCCGCCGCTTCCCTTCATCTGGAAAAAATAATTGTTAAGGACAGCCGGTTAAATTATAGCGATTTGTCCATCCCGATGTCGATCCAGGCTGAACATCTCTATTACGAAGGAACCGGTGATCTCAGCAAATCCATATTTGATTTAAAATCACATATAAAAACCGACTCCTTCAATTTCACATTGGATAATCATTCCTACGTGAGGCGGAAGGCTTTTGACGCCCAGCTGATCACCCATGTGAATACTAAAACGCTGATATTGATTTTTGAGAATACCCGCCTCCGGGTAAATAAACTCAATATGGCATTTACAGGCAAACTTTATTTTCTTAAGAATGGGTATGCGATGGATTTCAGTCTTTCATCCCAAAATGCCGACCTGTATCAGCTGATTACGATATTTCCACCCGAATACCTGGACTGGCTCCGGCAAACCACCGTTAAAGGAACTGTTGATCTGACAACCCTGCTTAAAGGGAAATATATTGCATCAACCGGTGAAATGCCGGATTATAAACTGAGGCTGGCCGTTCACAATGGATTTATTTCATACAAAGATGCTGTTCTGCCCGTGACCCAGCTGAATGCGCAGATGTCGCTGGATTTGCCCTCATTGGACCCTGAAAAAATGCAACTTACCATTAACTCATTCGCCTTTCGTATAGAGGAAGATTTCTTTCGGGGTCAATGGGAAAGCAGGGGATTGAGTGAACCGGTTATTTTGGGAAAACTGGATGCCCGGATGGATCTGCAGAATCTAAAAAAAGCAATGGGGATCCATGATTTCGATATGCAGGGCCAACTCGACCTGCATGCCACAATGAAGGGCCACTATTCAAAAAAAATTATCAAATCATCTTTAAGAAACACCGACACTGTAATTGCAAGCATCCCGGCTTTCGATCTGCAATGCACTTTAAAAAATGGATTTATTAAATATTATAAAGTCAGGCAGCCTGTTCAGAACATTTTTGTTATCCTGCACGCAAACTGCCCCGATAATGATTACCGGCATGCATTTTTTAAAATAGACAGTGTGTATGCCTCTGCTATGGACGATTTTGTTGAAGGAAGGGCCCTCGTGCATGCTTCAACCGATTTTCCGATGGATTTAAATATTAAAGGATCCCTGAACCTGGCAAATATCCGGCAAGTATACCCGCTGGACAGCCTTTTGCTTTCCGGCCTTATGCATTTTGATATACGGACTACTGGCAAATACGCGCCGGATCATCATATTTTTCCGAAAACTGCCGCTGTTTTTTCAATTCAGAATGGTTTTATCCAAACCAAATATTACCCTCATCCGGTAGAAAAAATAAATATTGATGCGAAAGCAATGGATGAAAGGGGGGATATAAATAGTCTGATCCTGGTAATCAGGCCAGCCAGCCTTGATTTCGAGGGGAAGTCTTTTGACTTCCAGGGTTCATTCAGGAATTTTGATGACCTGAATTATGATCTTGGCGTAAACGGAGAACTGGATCTCGGACGGATTTATCAGGTGTTCGCCCGGAAAGACATCGGCCTGACGGGTTTAATTCGTGCCCATGCCCATTTTAAAGGAAAGCAAAGTGATGCCAACAGTGGACGTTATAATTTGTTGGATAATTCAGGAACCCTGGAAGTGCTTGATTTGAAAGTCACGAATGAATTATTTCCAAAACCATTCCTGATCAGCCGGGGAAAATTCAGGTTCGATCAGGATAAAATGTGGTTTGAAACTTTTCAGGCATCCTATGGAAAATCTGATCTGCAGCTCGACGGATTTGCCGAAAACGTGATTAACTATGTGCTGGCAAAAAAAGAAACGTTCAAAGCCGGTTTTAATCTGAAATCAAAAAATATCGATCTGAATGAATTTACTGTATATGCAGCCTCTTCTCCAGCACAAAACCGGAATGAGGAGGCAACCGGTGTTATTATGATCCCCGGGAATCTTGACCTGACAATCAAAGCACAGGCTGATAAAATACATTACAACGATATCGTATTAAATAATTTTCAGGGCGGAGTGAATATAAAGGATAGTTCCATTGAACTGACGCAAACCGGATTCGAATTAATCGGTTGCCAGGTAGTTATGAATGGGAAGTACAGGAGTCAAAGTCCGTTGCGTGCGGGTTTTGATTACAAACTGCAGGCAAAGGATTTTGATGTGCAGAGAGCCTATAAGGAAATCAAAATATTCCATGACCTGGCCAGTTCGGCCCGGCATGCTTCTGGAATCATCTCTGTAGATTATTCACTCAGTGGAAAATTAAATGAAAAAATGTATCCGATATATCCTTCCCTGAAAGGAGGCGGGGTACTCAGCGTAAAAAATGTAAAATTCAATGGATGGAAATTGTTCAATACGGTCAGCAGCCAATCCGGAAAAACGGAACTGAAGGATCCTGACTTTTCAAAAATTGATGTGAAGTCCTCCATAAATAATAATCTCATTACCATTGAGAAAATGAAATTCAAAACCGGAGGTTTCCGAATACGGTTTGAGGGGCAGACTTCTTTTGACAACAAAATAAATTTCAAAATGCGCATTGGCCTTCCTCCTTTAGGCATTATCGGTATTCCGTTGCGCATCACAGGAAATTCAGATGACCCGAAAATAAAGATGACAAAATCTGATACGGATCCGCTGGAAGAGAAGCAGGAGTGATAATGTGCAG